>Ga0207704_10000008_pt1 | contig 204682 bp, 219 predicted proteins | sample KBSMisM12_FD_184308 | JGI IMG/M metagenome (GOLD analysis project Ga0207704, IMG submission 184308) | Miscanthus rhizosphere microbial communities from Kellogg Biological Station, Michigan, USA - KBS Miscanthus M1-2 (SPAdes) (version 2) | ecosystem: Host-associated > Plants > Roots >...
ACGTCGTCCGCATAGCTCCGCTACACGACGCCGGCATCACCATGAGACGCGAGCGTCCATGCCGAGATCTGTACTCTTGGGCGAAGATACCGTCTCATGCATGCCGAGGAGCTTCGCGCCGGTCGTGCCCGCCCACCCGATTTCCCAAGTCAGCGAACGCGACATGCGTACACGGTTTGTTCCACTTTGTCAAGTCCCGACCCCGTTCGCCCTGAGCGTGTCGAAGGGCGCTTTCCCAGCGTGCTTCGACTTCGCTCAGCACGAACGGGACGAGGCCGGCTCTGGAAGCAAAACCGGCGCAGGCACCCAAGCACCCGCCCCTTCCAGCCTCCGGGTGGGGAGATAAGCGGACACCTGCTCATCCCACACTCGTTGCCGCGCACCCCGCAGGTTTACATTCGGCGCCGGCACTGCGATGGCCGCAGCGGGCGTCCCATCGTGTCTTGAAGCATGGTGGGGCGCCTACCCTTGGAATCCAGAGACGTTGGCGTGGGTGCAGCAGCTAGGTGCACGCTCACGCGCTAGCGCTTCTTCACGAACTCCGCACGCAAGACGAGGCCCTTGATCCCTTCGTAACGGCAGTCGATTTCCTGCGCGTCACCAGTCAGGCGGATCGATTTGATTAGCGTGCCGCGTTTGAGCGTCTGGCCCGCGCCCTTGACGGTGAGGTCCTTGATCAACGTTACCTGATCGCCGTCGGCCAGCACATTGCCGACCGCGTCACGCACGACCACCGCATCATCGCCCGGCGCAACGGCGGCGGCGTCCGCAGGCACCCACTCGCCGCTCGCCTCGTCATAGACATAGTCTTCGTCGTCGGCAGCCATATCAGTCCTTGAGATTCACCAGCCCTACGGGTGGTTTGACGGAGGCCTGGGCGGCGGTGGTCTTGACCTTCGCCGCTTTGGGTTTGCGGATTTCCTTGTTCGATTTCTTCTGGCCCTTGGCCATGATCATTTCCTCAGGGGGCGGAGCGCCCCGCCCCCATCTACACCCTTTCCGGCTCCGCCGCGCCATAATCGGATCGGCCGGATGTGCCGTCGCGCAACCGCTCGGGGGCCAACGGACAACTTGCACCAATGTGACCCGCCTCTCTGACCCTCGCTGTCCCGGCAAAAATGGTAACGCAATCATGTTCCGCGCCCGTTTCCGCCGCTCCTGTCGATGATAACGCTAAACCTGATCGCTACCTGATCGAAAGATATACAACTAAAGTTATAGCCGAGGGATAGTGTGGCGACAATCCAACACCTGAATGCGAATTCAACACTCCCCCTTCCCATTGGAAAACCGTTTGTTAGGCTCCCTCCATCTCGCCGGCGGGGTTCCGGCAGGTAACGTAATGCAGCCTGATATTGCGGTTCCTGCTCCCGCAATATCCAAACAGAGGGCGTTTAAATTCATGAATAATTGCACCGGCCGGCTTTTTGCCGGGACCGCGCTGTCGGCCATGCTTATCGCATTGGCATCGCCGACTTATGCGCAAGCCGTCGCGGCGCCCGCCGCGCCGGTCGCCGCCACGGATGCGGCCCCGAGCGACGAAGTCGTCGTCACCGGCACGATCTTCCGCCGCACCAACACCGAAACACCGTCGCCCGTAACCGTGCTGACCAGCGATAATCTGGTGAAGGCCGGCATCGTGACCGCGTCCGACGCGATCCGCTCGGTCTCGGCCGACAGCGCCGGCTCGATCGGCATCGGCTTCCAGAGCGGCTTCTCGGCAGGCGGTTCGGCCGTGTCGCTGCGCGGCCTGGGCGTCAGCTCGACTTTGGTCCTGGTCGACGGCCTGCGTTCGACCAACTTCCCGATCAACGATGACGGCCACAATGCCTATGTCGATCTCCAGTCGATCCCGTTCAGCCTGATCGATCGTGTCGAAGTGCTCAAGGACGGCGCATCCTCGACCTACGGCGCCGACGCGATCGGCGGCGTGGTCAACATGATCCTGAAGAAGCATGTCACAGGCGTCGACGGCACGGTCGAAGGCGGCGTCGCCCAGAAGGGCGATGCGGGCCACCAGCGCGCGCACCTGACGCTGGGCTATGGCGATTATCAGGCCCAGGGCTTCAACGTCTATATCAACGGCGAGTATGAGCATGACGGCCGGGTGAGCAATCACAGCCGCGGCTTCCCGTACAACACGCTCGATCTGAGCAGCATCGGCGGCCTCGACCAGAATACCGCCGACAGCAGCCTGACCACGGCGACGCCGAATGCGGTCGTCACGCGCGTGCATCAGAACGACCTGAACAACCCGCTGTCGGGCGCGGCGGGCTCGCCGCTGACCAACCAGTATAACTCGCTCAACCTGAATTGCGCCGGCGGCACCTACACGGTGACGACGGGCGGCGCGCGCGGCACGGGCTGCAAATGGGACCTGGTCGACAAATATAACCAGATCTCGCCGCTGCAGCGCCGTTATTCGGTCAACGGCCGCCTCAGCGTCCGCGTGAGCGACAATGTCGAGGCCTATGTCACAGGCAGCTATTCGAACAGCTATGTGAGCATCCTCAACCAGCCGCGCGCGATCCGCGCGACGCAGCCGTTCGGCGGATCGCCGAGCCTGTCGTCGAGCAATCCGGGCATCGTACTTCCGGTCTATATCTGCTCGTCGGGCGTGAATTGCTCGACCGCGGCCGATCGTCAGCTCAACCCGAACAACCCCTATGCGGCAGCCTATGCCAATGATCCGGCGAACGGCGCGGCGCGCATCTATTACCTGTTCGGCGACATCAAGGGCGGCAGCGACCGCACCAACCAGGTCTATCGCGGCACCGCCGGCCTGACCGGCAGCTTCGCTGGGTGGGACTGGAAGGTCGAGGGCGTCGCCGCGCGCGACAATCTGAAGATCGTCCAGCACGGTTACCCGAATATCGCCGCGCTGCTGAAGGCGATAAACACGGGCAGCTACAATTTCGTCAACCCGACCGCCAACAGCGCCGCGGTGCGCCAGACGGTGGCACCGGACGTGACGACCAAGTCGTTCTCGTCGATGTACTCGCTCGACGCGTCGATCTCGAAGGCGTTGATGACGCTTCCGGGCGGCGATCTGATGCTTGGCGTCGGCGGGCAGGTCCGCAAGGAAAAGCTCGAGAATAACAACCAGAACGCCAAGCTGGACACCTACACGCTGACGACCTCGTCGGCATTCGGCCAGCACACGGTTTCGGCTGGTTATTTCGAACTGAACGCGCCGGTCCTGAAGCAGCTCGAGATCGACGCGTCGGGCCGTTACGACCATTATTCGGAAGGCTTCAGCCACTTCTCGCCGAAGGTCGGCTTCAAGTTCACCCCGATGAAGCAGTTGGCGTTCCGCGGCACCTATTCGAAGGGCTTCCGCGCACCGACCTTCGCCGAATCGGGTCCGCGTTCGCAATATGCCGGCTTCTCGACCTACTCCACGCCCGCCAGCTTCCAGGCGGCGCATGGCGGTTCGAGCAATCCGTACTCCCAGTCCTATTCGCTGGGCAGCGGCCTCGCCGGTAACCCGAACCTGAAGCCGGAGCTGTCGCGCAGCATGACGCTGGGCGTCATCGCCCAGCCGGTGCACTGGTTCAGCTTCACCGCCGATTATTACAATGTGAAGAAGTCGCGCCTGATCGTGGCGGGCCCGAACACGGGCGACGCCCGCACGGCCTATTACAGCAAGACCAACGTGACCGACGCATGCGCGGCAGTGGCGGCGGTGGGGCCGGGCTATTCGTGCAACCTGATCGACTCGGTCGATCCGCTGTTCCCGAATGCTCTGCCCCGCGTGCTGATCATCAACGCACCGTTCGTGAACGCCAATTCGCTCAAGACCTCGGGTCTCGACGTGTCGGGCACCGCGACGTTCAAGCTGGGCGACGACATCAAGATCACGTCGAAGGCGGAAGCCACGGTGATCTTCAAGTACAACCTCAACAATGGCGGCGTGATCCAGAAATATGCCGGCACGTTGGGCCCGTACGAGCTTTCTTCGGGTAACGGCACCACCAAGTGGCGCGGCAACTGGCAGAACACCCTGGAATATGGGAAATTCTCCGGCACTGTCACCGCTTATTATGTCGGACGCATCAAGTCGGTCGCGGCCGACGAGCGCTCCGATGTGAGTTGTACGACAGGCAACCAGTATGCCACCGGCAACACTGCGATCGGCGATCAGTTCTGCTACATCAAGGCGTTCATCAACACCGATCTGAACCTGGATTATGCGGTGAACGACAAGTTCGACTTCTACGTGAATGTCGGCAACGTCTTCAACGCACGCGCCCCGATTGCTCCGGGCGCTTACACCAGCGCCCCGAACTATCTCACCACCTGGCATTATGCCGGCCTGATCGGCCGGACCTTCCGGGTGGGGGCCAACTTCAAGTTCTGATCCTCTAACGGATCAGTCCCTGGGAGGGGGCGGCTTCAGCGATGGAGCCGTCCCCTCTTTTTTTGGTGCGGTTCAGCATCCCCTGAACCTCGGCCGGCGCCAGACCACTCCCCCATCCGACCTCCCAACAGGTTATTCTATGGGAGGTCGGGTGGGGGAGTGGGCTGGCACCGCACAACAAAGACTCCGCAAACTCAATGAAGCGTTTCGTGCCGTTCGAGCATGGCGACGAAATCGGCAATCTTGCGGGCACGGGTTTCGGCCCGCTTCACCGCCCCGATCCGGTACAGCACCGCATAACGATTTGCCCCGGTCAGCGTCGCGAAGAAAGCCGCCGCAGCGGGATTGGCATCGAGCGCAGCCTGCAGATCGGCGGGAATTTCGGCCTTGCTGGCGGACGCGTAGGCCACATCCCAGCGCCCATCGGCGCGCGCCGCGTCCACCGCCGCCAACCCCTGAGCCCTCATCCGGCCTTCCGCGATCAGCTGTTCGGCCCGTTCCCGATTCTTCTGCGACCATTTGCTTTGGGGCTTGCGCGGCGTGAAGCGGATCAGCCACCAATCGCCGTCATAAGGATTGAGCTGGCCGTCGATCCATCCATGGCACAAAGCGGCATCGATCGCCTCGGCCTTGGAGAGGCAGGCATGCCCTGACCCGTCCTTGGCCAGCTTGAGCCACAGGCCGGGTGAATCGGGCGGAGAGCAGCTCAGCCAATCCTGGAATGCGGTCGCATCGGCAAAGGCGAGAATCGGCAGACCGGCGCGCATTTCGGGCGATGGCATAACTGTCCTTCCCTAAAAAAAGCTCGCGGCGGTAAGCGCATCGGCCTCTTCGGCTGCGGATGAACCCTCCATATGCACAGGCCACGTTGACAGCCCCGCCCGGCTTCGCCAAAGACGCGCCTCCCCATCCTGGTGGCACCTCTGGACAGGTGGCCGAGTGGTTAAAGGCAGCAGACTGTAAATCTGCCCGTGCAAGCGTACGCTGGTTCGAATCCAGCCCTGTCCACCAACCGCCAAGGGGCGGATTTCCCGATCGGCACGATCAGACGCGACGGCGGCCTCCGCAGGTCCCGCGCGCTCACTTTGCTTGGAATTGAAGGTCGGGCGCGTGGGGCAGGAAACCCAGGATCAATACCATCGCCAGCACGGCAATGATCAGCCACCAGCCCGATACCTCCTTGCCGTTCGGTAACTTCATCCGATCCTCTCGACCAATCGGGCGGACAATGATCCATCCACGCCTGTGTTGTGCACCATATTTAGCCGGTCAATAATGTCTTTTGAAAGGGGCTCCGGCCCGAAATCGGCGGTGTGTCGACCAATCCTTCATCGAGCGGCGCAAGGATCACTTCAACCCCGATTATGCGGCAACAAGGGGGCGGCGACTAAAAGCGCAGGCTCGGCCCGAGGATCAGGCCGTCGGCCAGCACCAATGCGACCGCCATTGCGATCCAGCCCCAACCGCGCGTGATCGCGAGTGGCTCGGGCGCGGGGGGCCCCTTACGGATATAATTGGGTCCCCACAGCAGCCCCGACGGCCCACCGAAGGAAGAGGCGACCGCCGACGCCAGCAGGATGAAGACACCGACCGGGTTCATCAGCCCGACCGCAAAAGCGATGCAGCCGATCGTGAAATAGGATGTCCAGGCAAGCTTGCGCGCGAGCTTGCGGCCGGCGTCGTCCGCGCCGGTCAGCTTCGCCAGCCGGCGCATCGCGACGATCGCCCAGGCCCAGTAGATCAGCCCGCCTCCACCCGCGAGCAGAAAGCGCCATAGGCCCCAGCCCTGCACGCCCGCGAACACGCCATCCTGGCCCCAGTCACCGATGCCGCTCGCGCCCGAGAAGAGGAAATAGCCGGCCCAGTCGAAGCCGCTGATCGCAAAGAGCAGCCACCAAAAGAAGCGCGCACGCGGCATCGACGCCGGAGTAGCCCGCGCCAGAGCCGCGGCGACAATCGCGGTGACGAGGTTCATCGTGCTGCCCGCCGCCGCAACCAGCCTGGCGACGGCCAGCGGCGCGGCGCGGGTGTCGCAATCGAGGTAGAAGGCGCCCCAGGCCTTCACATGGCGGCCCAGCGCGAGGCAAGCGCCGCCATGCCCGGCCGCCTCATGCAGCTGATTGGCGGCAAGCCCCGCGAGCGCGGCAATCGCGATCACTGTCGGCAGGTCGATGCGTCTGGCGTCGGTGGTCATGGCCCCTCCCCGCACGACACATTCGGGCGGGGAGAGGCCAGGGTCAAGCGATGCGAATCAGGCATATGGTGCGGTTCGGCATCCGCCGAACCTTGGCGGCAACCGGCCGGTGACGCTTCAGCGAAGCTGGGCCCTCAAAGTTGCCCGCTGGCGGCGGCGGATCGCGCCGCCCGCAAGCGCAAAGCCCAGGATCATCGAGGCATAGGTCGCGGGCTCGGGGACGGCGGCGATCGCCGACGGGGCGAAGGCCACGCCCTTGAAGTTCGAATCGGCGGGCGCGGCCGCAAGCATTTGCCAGCTCTCGCCCGCCTGGCGTGTGGTTGCCGAAAGCGTGTCGGTCAGACCGAACAGATAGGTCTGGTCGGTATCGAACGCGGTATAGTTGGTCGCGAACAATTGGACCTGGCCGTCGACCACCACCTGCCCGGTGAGGCCAAGCAGACCGGTCGTACCATGCGCGGAGCTGTTGACGACGAGGTTCAGCCCCGCCGAGATGGTGTAGGCAAGGTTCCAGCTGGTGCCGTTGAACAGCCATTTCTGCAACCCGCCAAGGCCGGTCGATTTCTTCGCGCTGTCCTGTTTGCCGTCGCCGCTGTCCGCGACATAAAGCGTGTTCGCATCGGCAAAATAATATTGCTCCGGGCTGAGATTGATTTCTTGGCCCGCGCTGCTGATGCCGTTCGCAGTCTGTGCGGTCAGCGTGATCTTTCCGGTGCCGCCGCTATTGCCGTAGCCCGGCAGCATCGTCGGGCCGGCACCGCCGTTGTACAGCGTGGTCGGATCGGTTCCGAGAGCACCAACGAAGGAGCGGGCATTGTCCTTGCCGCCCTTGGAATCGACCGAGGTCAGCAGTTCGCCATTCGGCCCGAATTCGACGATCCTTGTATCCTGCGTGGCGTTGCGGGGTCCGCCCTTCACGCTCGCAGTGTCGTCGCCGGTGATCGCCGTGGCGCTGGCCGATCCCTTGGTCGTGTAGAAGACGCCCGCAGTCTGATCGCCCTGGACGCCCTGGCCCGAGACGTAGAAATGCGTGCCGTCCTTCGACGCGACGCTGCGCGGATTGTTGCCGTTGAAGACGTTAAAAAGCGCGGTCGAGGTGTCGACCGCCCCGTTGCCGTCGATCACGGCGACCACGCGCGCCACCGCCTGATAGCCGGCATTGGTCATGCTGCCGGACTGGCCAAGCGCGGTCGGCTTGGTTGGATCGGTGGTGAGCGTGCCGTAGGCGGTCGGGTTGGCGTTGAAGTCCGACGCCTTCACGCCATAGCCCATTATCACCAGATGCTTGCCGTCGGCGGTGAGCTGGATCGTCCCCTCGGACGAGGAGCCATATTCGCCCGAAATGGCATGGTTCGCACCTGCGCCCACCTGGGGCAGCACGATCGAATTGACGTAGCTGGCCGATCCCGTGCCGGTATGCGCGAATTGCATGAGCGTGAGCGGCGCGGCCTGATTGTCGGTGTAGCTGCCGGTGCCGCCCCAGATTCCCGCGCCCTCTACGCTCACCACCAGGTTGCCCGGGATCAGGCTGGTCGCCGCAGCGGGCAAAGCAAGGCAGGTGGCAGCAAAAAGCCCTAACAGACGGGTGCGCGGCATATCGATGGAATCCCGGACGGAATGGTGAATAGCCGCGAAGGTTAGCGGGGCCGTGTGACAGTAAAATTGCAATCATTCCGGCTACGAACTTTTAACCTTTTGCCGCCTAGGGTGATTTTGCGATCGGCGGCGTAACGGCCAGTTTCCCACCGCCGATCGCGACCCCCTCCTCACCCGCCCCTCCCGCGTTCTTGCGCCGCGCATGCGCTTGCGCGCCGTCCTGGCCATTGCCGGTCGTCGACCCGCGTCCTAGGAAGCGCGCATGCGCAGAGGCCATCGTCCATCCCAAGCCCCGTCCAATCGTCCCCGCTTCTGGGGCCGCCATCCGGTGAGCGCGGCGCTGGCAAACCCCGCGCGGACCGTGCGGCGCGTTTGGGGCACGCGCGAGGCGCTGGCCGCGTTCGGCGGTTTTCCCTCCGATCTTCCCGTCACGTTTGCCGAAGTCGCCGATCTCGGCCGGCTGGTGCCGCAGGACGCACCGCACCAGGGCGTGGTGATCGAGGTCGATCCTTTGCCCGACATCTGGCTCGCCGACCTGCTCGACGAGAGTGCCAACGAAGGCCCCGACCGGCCGCTGATCGTGCTCGACCAGGTCACCGATCCACATAATGTCGGCGCGGTGCTGCGCTCCGCCGCCGCGTTCAACGCGATCGGGATCGTCACGCAGGACCGGCATGCCCCGCCGGAATCGGGTGCGCTCGCCCGTTCGGCCTCGGGCGCACTGGAGACGGTGCCGTGGGTGCGCGTGGTCAATCTGGCGCGTGCGCTCGACGAGATTGGCGAGGCCGGCTTCTGGCGGATCGGGCTCACCGGCCATACCGACCGCACGCTCGCCCAGGCGATCGGCAGCGGCCGCGTGGCGCTCGTGCTCGGTGCCGAGGGCGAAGGCATGCGCCAGAATACCGAAGCCCATTGCGACGAACTCGCCAAACTGCCGATCAGCCATAAAGTGGAGAGTCTCAACGTCTCCAACGCGGCGGCGATCGCGCTCTATGCGGTGGCGACGCGGGGGTGAGCTTTCCCCGGCCGGAGGTGTCGCGCGGCGCCTTGCTCGGCCCTCAGATCGCGGCCGAAGGCCCTTCGGGCGTCGCCTGCATCGCCGATACGCCGGGTGTCGCGCTCACGTTCTTCCGTGCCGACACGCCCGAAGGGCCGATCGACCGGCTTGAACCGCACCCGCCCGGAGGCCAGAGCGAGGTGCCCGTTTATCCGGGTCCCACCCTCTATGCCGGACCCTATTTCGCGCATTTCGGGCATGGCGTAGCCGAAGGCCTTCACCGGCTATGGGCGGCACGCCATTTCGCCGAACTCCATGACGCACGCATCGTCTTCCAGACCATGGCCGGCGCGGTGCGGCGACCCTGGTTCGATGCGATGCTGGATATGGTGGGAATCGCGCCCGAGCGCGTGCTCCTGCTCGACCAGGTCGCGCGCTTCGAGGAATTGCACGTTCCCGCGCAAGGCCGCGCGCTCGGCGGCGCCTTGCTGTTGCCCGATTATCTTTCGCTCTTCCCGCTCGCCCCGATCGACGTGCCGGCGGAGGCGCCCCGCTTTCTCTATGTCTCGCGCTCGCGCCACACGCACAGCGGCATCTATCTGGGCGAGACGCTGGTCGAGCGCGTGCTGGAGCAGGCAGGCTTCACGATCCTGCACCCGCAGGACATGCCGCTGCGCGCGCTCGCCGGGCTGCTGCGCGGCGCGAAGGCGATCATCTTCGCCGAAGGCAGCGCGATCCACAATCTCGAGCTGACCGGCCCGGTGGAGGCGCGCGTGATGGTGATCGGCCGCCGCGACGGCACGCGGCGCAAGTTCGAGACCCTGGTCAATTCGCTGAGCCCGAACGCCACCTTCTTCGGCGGTGCGCGCGTTCTCGGCTCGCTCGGCTGGGATCGGCGGCATGGCCAGCCTCACCTGGGCGTCGCCTGCTCGATCGTGCCAATCGCCCGGCTGTTGGGCGCGATCGGCGATTTTGCCGGCATGGTCCTGCCCACGCCCGACGATGCCACGATTCGCACGGCGATGCGCAGCGACCTGTTACGCTATCTGCTCGATCCGCGCGGCGGCCAGAATGCGAGCGAGGCCGAACTTGGCCGCGCGCTGCGGCTGCTACGCGACAATCCGGAAATCAACGCCCTGTACGGGGGCTGATCAGTCTTCCTTCGCGATCGTCACGGTCATGCCGTCGAGCGCGTCGGTGAACGGGATCTGGCAGGACAGGCGCGATTTCGAATCGCGATCGTCGGAGATCGAGAGAAGCTCATTCTCGTCATCGCTCATCGGCGGCAATTTGGCGGCATAACCGGGATCGACATGGACGTGACAGGTCGCGCAACTGCAGCAGCCGCCGCACAAAGCGAGCAACTCATCGATCCCCGCCTCGCGGATTACCTCCATGACCGACAGGCCGGTCTCGCCTTCGATCGTCCGTGTCTCGCCTTCGCGGGTGACGACGATCAACTGAGGCATTATTCGACCTTTCATCAAAGAGACTGAGCGCACCCTATGGAAGGAGCGCGGTCCCAGCGCAATCCGGAGAGCGGCCATGGGCCTGAGCGAAGAACAATTGAAGCGCAGTCTGGACGCATTGGCGGAAGTCGAACCGGCTTTTGCCGCGGGGCTGAAACGGCACGGTTACCCGGCGCCGCGCATCCGCGACCGCGGGCATCAGACTTTGCTGCGCACGATCATCGGCCAGCAGGTGAGCGTCGCGTCGGCCAATGCGATCTGGAAAAGGCTTGAGGACGCGGTCGGCGCCGAGCTCGACCCGGTCGTGCTGGCGGCCACACCTGACGAAATGCTGCGCGGTTGCGGACTGTCGCGGCAGAAGATCAGCTATGTGAAAAGCCTGGCCGAACTGATCGCCAGCGGCGAGCTAGACCTGTTCAACCTGCCCGCGGACGACGAGGAGGCTATTGCGGCTTTGGTCCGGATCAAAGGGGTCGGCCGCTGGTCGGCGGAAATCTATCTTCTGTTCGCGGAAGGGCGCGGCGACATCTGGCCGGCGGGCGACCTGGCGGTGCAGGAGGAAGTTGGCCAGCTGATGGGCCTGGCCGAGCGACCGCCGGAGAAAGCGGTGCGCGAGATCGCCCGCAAATGGAGCCCGCACCGCGGGGCGGCGGCGATCTTCACCTGGCATCATTATGGGCAACGGCTGGCGGCCAACAAAGCGGAGAAGGCCGGTGGCGAGGATAAATTGCCGGTGTAAGTCCTCCCCCGCAGGGGGAGGGGGACCGCCGCCGAAGGCGGTGGTGGAGGGGCATCGCGGCTAGGTAGTCGTGTGTGGAGAGGCCCCTCCACCATCGCTGCGCGATGGTTCCCCTCCCCGTGCCGGGGAGGATCTTTGCCGCAAAATCTGCTCCGCCAGTGCGTGATCGCTCGGTTTGTCGACGTCGATCCCAGCCTCGGCGAAGGGAAGGTCGATCGGCACCACGCGCGCGCCAAGCCTGCGGCCGGCCTTGGCGAGCGCGCCCGCCAGCGTGATCGTGCGGGTCATCGCCCGGATCGCCAGCAGCGGGCCGAAATGCCAGATCAGCTTGAGCGCCTTCTTGCGGTCGCGCTCGACCTCGCTCCACGCCATCAGCGCGGGCATGGCCTTGATCGACGCCAACGCGAACAGGTTGGCGCCCGTCCAATGTCCACCCGCGAACTTGAGCCAGGTGCGGCGATTGTCGGGATAAGCGGCCAGCAAGGTCCGGCTCGACACCACGCCCACGCCGACATCCGCATCGCCCACCCCCGCGATCGCCGCCTCGACCATCGCCGGCGTGAGCAGGGGATGGTCGGCGGTTGTGACCAGCACCGGCCACGGCGCCGCCTCGGTACCCGCCAGCGCGGCAACGCTGACCGCGATCCCGCTGGTCGATATCGCGGCGCCGACGCGCGGCTCGTCCGCCAGCCATGCGCAATCGCCGGTGAAGAGGATTTCGGGCTGCTGCGCCACGACCAGCACGCGCGCTATCCCCAGGCTGGCAAGCAGCGTCCTGGCAACACGTGACAACATCGCCTCGCCATTAACCCGGACGAGCGCCTTCCATTGCTCGCCGAACGCGTGCGCGAGCGGGTCGACGCCCGGGCGCTGGCCCGCGAGCAAGATCACCGTCCAGCCGGGCCGACTCACTTTCGTTCGGGTCCCCAGGCGCGCATGAAGGTATCGACCGCCGCGACAATATCACCCTGTATCTGCGTTGCCGAAGGCTGCGTCGGGCGCCAGATCCGATCGAAATAACAGCCCGCCTGGCAAAGGCCGATAAACTGTCGCGCCGCGATCACACCATCGCCTTTGCGCAGACGGCCGGCCGCCATCTCCTCCTCCATGTAGCGGCACAGGCGTTCGCGTACGCGATCGGGCCCGCGCACCGCGAACGTTTCCCCCAACTGCGGGAAACGGTCGGTCTCGGAAATGATGAGGCGCTTCAGCGATATGGACTGCGGATCCATGATTTTGTTCAAGAAAACCACGCCAAAGCGTGTCAGTGCGGCAGCGGTGCCGCCACCGGGAATCAGCGCGTCGTCCAGTTTGGCCTGGAAGGTTTCGATCTTGGAATCGATAACAGCCGCGAACAGGGCGTCCTTAGATGGGAAATAGGTCCATAACGTCGTTTTGGAACCGCCAAGCTCCGCAGCGATTGTGGACATCGAGGTATCGGCGAATCCGCGCTCCCGGAACGATCGTTCCGCGACTTCGAGAATCGCGCGGCGGCGGTCAGCCTTGCGGGCCTCGCGGCGGCCTGGGGGGAGGCTCAGGTCCATAACAATACTATATAGTACATTTTCCTGTTGACAAGAGCGCGACCGATAGCCATTTCTTCGCGTACGCAACCGTACGGTACGGAACAAGGGTCACATGAAAACTCGGCTCGCAAGGCTGCTCGCATTGGGCGCATTGGCACCCTTGACTGCATGCGCCCCCAATCTCGGCGACAAGCCGGTTCCCCGCTCCGCCGCCAGCCTCGCCGCAACGCAAAGCCTGCCGGATCAAGGCGGGCAATGGCCAGGCGACGGCTGGTGGAAGGCCTATAACGACCCTCAGCTCGATCAGTTGGTGGCCGAAGGCCTGGCGGGATCGCCCGACATCGCCTCGGCGGCCGCACGGCTGACGCGCGCGCAGGGCCTGGCCGAAGGCGCGGGAGCGGCGTCGGGGCCATCGCTTGGCGCGGAAGCAACCGGCGGCAAGACCAAGCAGAGCTATAATTTCGGCATTCCGCCCGATTTCGTACCCAAAGGCTGGAAAAATTACGGGGTCGCCAATCTCAAGTTCGGCTTCGATCTCGACCTGTGGGGCAAGAACCGGGCGACCTTGCGTGCGGCGCTCAGCGATCGCGAGGCCGCGCGCATCGAGGTGGCGGAGGCGCGGCTGACGCTCGCTTCGGCCATCGCCGCTTCTTATGCCGATCTCGCGCGGCTTTATGCGGAGCGCGACGTCGCCGACGAGGCTCTGCGCATCCAGATGGACACGGCCGGGCTGGTCGGGAACCGCGTGCGCAGCGGGCTCGACAATGAGGGCCAGCGCCATCAGGCCGAGGCGGCGGTTCCCGCCGCCCGCGCCGATCTCAGCCAGATCGACGAGCAGATCGCGCTCACCCGCAACCAGCTTGCCGCGCTCGTGGGCGCGGGCCCCGACCGCGGGCTCGCGATCGCACGGCCGAAGCTCGACGCGCTTGCCACACTGGCGCTGCCCCCCGCAGCCGGGATCGATCTGGTCGGGCGCCGCCCCGACATCGTCGCCGCCCGCGCGCGGGTCGAATCCGCGGGCCAGCGGATCAAGGCCGCGCATGCCGCTTTCTATCCGGATATCAGCCTGTCCGGCCTGGTCGGCCTCGAGGCGCTCGGCTTCGGCAATGTGCTCAAGTCGGGGTCGAGCTACGGCAATGTCGGCCCGGCGTTCAGCCTGCCGATCTTCGATAGCGGCAAAAGGTCGGGCGACTATCGCGTCGCGCGGGCCGATTATGATGCGGCGGTCGCGAACTATGACAAGACTTTGATCGACGCGCTGCACGACGTCGCCAATGCGGTCGCCAGCCGCAGCGCACTGGGAAGCCAGTCGATCGACGCGCGCACCAGTCTGGCCGACAGCCAGAAGGCCTATGAGGTGGCGCGGTTGCGCTACAAAGCGGGCCTGTCCAATTATCTTGATGTGCTGACCGCGGAGCAGGCGCTGATCGTCGCGCGCCGCCGCGACGCCGACCTTTCCGCCCGCGCCTTCACGCTGGACGTCGCACTCGTGCGCGCGCTCGGCGGGGGCTATGCAGTCGCCGCCGACGCAAAGGCTGGCGGCCGCGACACCGGCGCTTGATTTCCAGGAGCAGCCCCATGGCCGACAATCCCAATCCGCAGATCCAGGCCGAAGAGGCTCCTCCGCAGCGCACGATGGCCGAGCAGCGCAAGAAATGGCTGAGCATCCTCGGCGCGGTGGTGGTCGGCGTCGCGCTGATCATCACGCTCTACCATTTCCTGATCGGCGTGCGGCACGTCTCGACCGACAACGCTTATGTCGGCGCGGATACGGCGCAGATCACGCCTTTGGTCGCGGGGCCGGTGCTGACCGTGCGCGTGGCCAATACGCAGGTCGTGCACAAAGGCGACATCCTGATCACGCTCGATCCCGCAGATGCGCAGATCGAGGTTGAGAAGGCCGCTGCGGATCTCGCCCAGGCGGAACGTCAGTTTCGCCAGACCCGTGCGACCGGGGGCGCACTCCAGGCGCAAGTCGGCGCGCGCGACAGCGACATCGAACGCGCGCAGGCCGAAATGGCGGCTGCCCAATCTGCCTATGACAAGGCGAAGGTCGATCTCGATCGTCGCCAGAGCCTGGCCAAATCGGGTGCGGTTTCGGGCGATGAGCTGACGTCCGCGACCAACAGCTTTGCGGCCGCGCGGTCGCAGCTCGCGGTCGCCAGGGCCGGCATCGCGCAGGCCAAGGCCAATCGCGTCGCCGCCAGCGAGAATTACAATGCGAACCAGGAACTGGTGCAGGGCAGCGAGCAGAACAATCCGGACGTCGCGGCCGCGCGTTCGAAGCTCGATTCAGCGAAGCTAGATCTGGCCCGCACCGTCATCCGCGCCCCGTTCGACGGTGTGATCGCGCAGCGCAACGTACAGGTCGGCCAGCGTATCGCCGCGGGCACGGCGATCATGACCGTAGTGCCGCTGACCAACATGTATGTCGACGCGAACTACAAGGAAGGCCAGCTCAAGAAGGTACGAATCGGCCAGAAGGCGCATCTGACCGCCGACATTTACGGCCGCAGCGTGGTCTATCACGGTACCGTGATCGGCCTCGCCGGTGGCACCGGCTCGGCCTTCGCGATCATTCCCGCGCAGAATGCGACGGGTAACTGGATCAAGGTCGTGCAGCGCCTGCCCGTGCGCATCCTGCTCGATCCCGCAGAGCTCAAGGAGCATCCGCTGCGGGTCGGTCTCTCGATGGATGCGACGATCGACGTCGGAGGCTGACCCAATGGCCAGCCGACCGATGGCGCCTGACAGCTGCGCCCTTTCGGGCAGCCGGATGTGGATTGCGGGCGCGGTCCTCGCGCTCAGCAACTTCATGGTGGTGCTCGACACGTCGATCGCCAACGTATCGGTGCCGCATATCGCCGGCAGCCTCGCCATCTCGCCCGATCAGGGCACCTGGGTGATCACGTCCTATTCGGTCGCCGAGGCGATCTGCGTGCCGCTCACCGGATGGCTCGCGGCGCGCTTCGGCACCGTGCGCACCTATCTGGTTGCGATGACGGGTTTCTGCCTGTTCTCGATCCTGTGCGGCGCCTCGCCGACGCTGGGTGCGCTGGTCGCGGCGCGTATCGGCCAGGGCATTTGCGGCGGCCCGATCATGCCGCTGACCCAGACATTGCTGTTGCGCGTCTTCCCCTCGTCCAAGCGAGGGCCCGCAATGGGCTTATGGGCGATGACCACGGTCGTCGCGCCGATCGCGGGCCCGGTATTGGGCGGCACGATTAGCGACAATTGGTCGTGGCACTGGATCTTCTTCATCAACATCCCGATCGCGATCATCTGCGTGGTCGGCTCCTACCTGATGGTGAGCCGCTGTGAGACCGAGAAGGTCAAGGCGCGGATCGACCGCTGGGGCATGGCCCTGCTGGTCCTGTGGGTCGGCGCGCTGCAGATCATGCTCGACCTCGGCCGCGACCGCGACTGGTTCCACAACACGTTCATCGTCAGCCTGGCGCTGATCGCTTTCGTCGGTTTCATCGCCTTCGTGATCTGGGAGCTGACCGAGGAACAGCCAGCGGTCGATCTGCGCGTCTTCCGCCATCGGGGCTTCTCGGCCAGCGTGACGGGTCTGGCGCTCACCTACGGCACCTTCTTCGCCGCCGTGGTGGTGACACCCCAATGGCTGCAGGGAGCGATGGGCTATACCGCCCAATGGTCGGGCTACGTCACCGCCTGGCAAGGCCTGCTCGCGGTGGTCTTCTCGCAGATCGTGGGTAAGTTGACCGGCAAGACCGACCCGCGTGCGTTGGTCTCGTTCGGCATGACCTGGATGGCGGCGACGATCTTCATCCGCTCCAACTGGACCTCGGGCACCGATTATTGGAGCCTGGCGCTGCCGCACCTGGCCATGGGTCTGGGCATGCCCTTTTTCTTCGTGCCTCTGACCATCCTCTCGCTCGGCTCGGTTCTGCCCAAGGAGACCGCGTCGGCGGCGGGCCTGTCGAGCTTCATGCGAACATTGTCGGGCGCGGTCGGCACCTCGGTCGCCACCACGCTCTGGGCGAACGGCGCGATCCGCGTTCATGCCGATATCGTCGGCTCGATCAATCAGCCTCCGGCGCTGGTCCAGAACCTCGAAGGCAGCGGCTTCAGCGCGGCGCAGGTCCGTCAGCTGACCGAGAATCTGCTGACGCAGGAAAGCCTGATCGTGTCGCTCGACCATATGTTCGAGATCGCGACGATCCTGATGCTGATCTCGGCGATCCTGATCTGGCTCGTGCCCAAGCCGCGCAAGGCGGTCGACACGTCGCAGGCGCATTGAGGACTTTGTTGTACGCTTCGACATCCGTCGAAGCTTGGCGGCACCGGCCCACGCCCCCGCAAAGACTCTGCCACTCAGCCCAAGGCCGCCAAGCCTGCTATATTTCGCCCCGAAAGCGCCGCATTGCGCCGCCAACCGCCAGACAGTAAATCGGCCTTATCATCCGAAGGATTAGCCAGCGTGTCGAGTATTTCGGTCAAGCCCAGTTTCTGGCGTCGGGAGCATCATCTCGACCGCATGAACCTGAAGCAGCTTGTGGTCGCCTATTTCCAGTATCCAGCGGTCATGGCGTATCTGATTCTGGCGACAGCCTCGACGGCGGTGTGGTTCTGGCGTCCGGCCAGCGCGCTCGCGACGATCGGCTCGATCGCGTTCGCGATCATTCTCTACCCGCTCGTCTGGTACACGTTACATCGCTGGGTGTTGCACAGCCGCTGGATGTTCAAGGTCCCTTTCCTCGCCGCGACCTGGAAGCGGATCCATTACGATCATCACCAGAACCCCAACCATCTCGAGGTTCTGTTCGGTGCACTCCACACGACCTTGCCGACGATCGCGCTTGCGACGGCGCCGGTCGGCTATGCGTTCGGCGGGATCGGCGGCGCCGCGGCAGGTTTCGCGGCCGGCCTGTTCACCACCGCCTTCTACGAATTCTGCCACTGCATCCAGCATCTGGCCTACACGCCCAAGCATCCCATGCTGGTGATGATGAAGCAGCGCCACATGGCGCATCATTTCCATGACGAGACTGGCAATTTCGGCATCACCAATTTCTTCTGGGATCGCCTGTTCGGCACCGGCTATGCCAAGGTAAGCGAGCGCAAGAAGAGTCCGACCGTATTCAACCTCGGCTATACGCCCGAAGTGGCCGAGCAATATCCGTGGGTAGCCGAGCTTTCCGGCGGCGTCGCCACCGGCCATCCCTCCACCCGCATTCGGAGCTAAGCCCTTTATGGCCAACGGGATCACGATCCGCCCGGTTACCACCAAGGCGGACCGCAAGGCTTTCGTCGACCTCCCGTTCCGGCTCTACAAGGATAATCCCAATTGGGTGCCGCCTCTCAAGGATGAGGCTATGGGGCTGATCACGCCCGGCAAGAATCCGTTCTTCGAACATGCGATCGCGCAGCTTTTCCTGGCGGAGCGGGGCGGCAAGGTCGTCGGCCGTATCTCCGCCTCGATCGACCATATGTGGACGCCGATGCCCGCCGACAAAGGCGGCGGCGCGGACAGCGGCAATTGGGGCTATCTCGATGCAGAGGACAAAAGCGTAGCAGATCTGCTGATCGTCGCTGCCGAGGATTGGTTGCGATCGAAGGGCGTGAAGCGTTCGATCGGCCCGATCTCGATGTCGATCTGGGAGGAGCCCGGCCTGCTCATCAAGGGCCATGATCATCCGCCGACGGTGATGATGGGCTATGACGATGCCCGCTACGAAGCCTGGGTCGAAAGCTGGGGCTATGCGAAGGTGAAGGACCTCCACACGTGGGAGCTCGACATCACCAAGCCCTTCCCGCCGCTGGTGCAGCGGATCGTGGCCGCGAGCGAGAAGAATCCGCGCATCCGCGTCCGCAAGGTCAACAAGAAGAAGTTCAACGAGGAAGCGGCGATCATCCTCAGCATCCTCAACGATGCCTGGTCGGATAATTGGGGTTATGTGCCCTTCACCGAGAGCGAGATCGCCTTCGCGGGCAAGAAGATGAAACCGATCATCTTCAACGACCTCGTCATGGTCGCCGAATATGACGGCGAGCCGGTTGCCTTCATGATGTCCTGGCCCGATCTCAACGAGATGCAGGCCGACCTCAATGGCGAGCTGTTCCCGTTCGGCTTCATCAAATTGCTGTGGCGCCTGAACGGCGGCTTCAGCGGCAAGCCCAAGACGCGCACGATCCGTGTGCCTTTGATGGGCGTGGTCAAGAAGCTCCAGTCGAGCCGCATGGCGAGCCAGCTCGCCTTCCAGATGATCGAATATATCCGCCGCGAAGCGGTCGCCAATTATGGCGGCACGCGCGGCGAGCTCGGCTGGGTGCTTGAGGACAATCAGGGAATGAACTCGATCGCCGAGACGATCGACAGCCACATCAACAAGACCTACCGAATCTACGAAAAGGCGATCTGAACGCCCTGTTCCGCGGCATCCGAGCAAAGCTGGGGTCTCGCAAGATGATCTCCTCCGGCCCCCCGAGACGCCAGCGTCCGCTGGCTTGACGTGACAGGAGATCAGGCCGCCTGAGGGCGGTCCCTGCGGCGCATGCGGCGCGCGCGCAGCGAGCTAGGCAGCGGAGTCGACGGCAGGCAGGTCGGGCTGGTGCGCAGTAGCAGGCTGACCGCCTCGCGGTCGAGCGCCTCGGCGAAAAGATGGCCCTGGCCGAGCTTGCAGCCCAGCGCGACCAACCGCTCCCGCTGCGTCACCGATTCCACGCCCTCGGCCACCACTTCCATGCCAAGCTTCTCGGCGATGCGCATCAGGCCATTGATGACCGCGGCACCACCCGCCTCACTGCCGTCGGTCAGGTTATCGACAAAGCTCTTGTCGATCTTGAGCGTGTCGACCGGCGTGAACAGCAAATGCGTGAGCGAGGCATAGCCTGTGCCGAAATCGTCGAGCGCGAGCTTGACCCCCATCTTGCGCAGCGCGTCCATCTGCTTCTGCACCATGACGTCGCGGCGGCCGAGATAGACGCTTTCGGTCACTTCGAGCGTTAGCCGGTCGAGCGGCGCATCGGCCTCCGCGAAGATCGTCTTCACATCCTCGGCAAGCCGGCCGTGCGCGAAGTCCGCAGGCGCCAGATTAACCGCGACCCGGCCGGTGACAATGCCGGCATCGATCCACAGCCGCACGTCGGCCGCCACCGCGCGCAGCATGATGCGCGTCACCTCGGCCGCATTGCGCGCGTCGGCGAAAGCTTCCTGAAATTCGTAGGCCGGAATGACCCGGCCGTCCCGCTCGCGGATGCGCGCCAGTGCCTCGAAGCTCAGCACCTCGCCCGTGTCGAGCCGAGCGATCGGCTGATAGCGCGCCTCGATCCGCTCCTCGGCAATTGCTCGGCGCAGCTGGTCGATCGCTCGCAGCCGGCGGTTCATCCGCGTGCGCAGTTCGGGCGCATAGAGGACGAGCGTACCGCGCCCGCCATCTTCCTTGCCATGATAGAGGGCGAGGTCGGCATTCTGGCGCATCACCATGCCGCTCTTGTCGTCGATCGAACGGACCGCTGCCCCGATCGTGATGCTGGGTACCAGCACATGGCCCCCGCAATCGGCGGGCTGGCGGAGCGATTCGAGGATGCGGTCGGCAAGCGGCACCACATCGCTGGTATCTGCGAGGATGGCGAGCTCGTCACCCCCAACCCGGAAGGCACGATGCGGCGCGGATGCCTCGGCCAGGCGATTGGCGATGATGCGAATCAGGCTATCGCCGGTGCCGTGACCGAACGTGTCGTTGACGATCTTGAGATCGTCGATGTCGATCAGCAGCAAGGCTGAACCCCCGGTCTGGCTCGGCTCGATCAGCGCGCGTTCGAAACAGGCGCGGTTGTGCAGCCCGGTCAGCGTGTCGGTGTAGAGAAGCCGCTCGTTGATGCGCAGACGATGGTCGCGCTCGTAGGCGATCTGACAAAGCGGCAGGCATTTGGAAACGATGTCGCGCTCGAAATCGGTCGGACCGCGGCATTCTCGATAATAAAAAGCGAAGGTCGCAACAACCCGGCCGGCCGACAGGATCGGGCTCGACCAACAGGCGCGCAGCCCGAGCGGCTCGGTCAAATGCTTGAAATCAGCCCAAAGCGGATCAGTCTGTATATCGGTGACCGTGACCTCGCGACGGCGAAAAGCGGCGGTGCCGCAGGAGCCGGCGTTCGGCCCCATCCTGACGCCATCAATACTATTGTTATAATCCTCGGGAAGGCTTGGCCCGGCAATGGGATGCAGCGCCCCCTCCGCATCGACCGAAAGGATCGAACAGAGCGTTCCGGGCGCGAGTCGCTCTACCTCGCGGCAGAGCCGGTCCGTCGTCGCCCGTAGCTCCTCCCCGCGCGCAACCATCTCGAGAATGAGATTTTGAAGATAAACCAGCATTCGACTCTACAGCCCCCGACTCCAGCAGGTCCAGGCAAACGCGATCTACTACAATGAGAGATTAGATCGAAATGGATTAAGGCTTCGGTATCGAACGCGTTAATCTTGTCGAATCCGGATCCAAGTCGGAGCATGGTCGGAGGCTTTTTCTCGACCCCTATAATCCTTGTCGACGCCGGCATCGATTAATCGGTCGGCCGCGGCCGGACTTAGCATCAGATGGTCGATACGAAAGCCGGCGTCGCGCGCCCAGGCATTCATAGTATAATCCCAGAACGTATAGAGCGGCCCGGTGGGATGGATTGCGCGCAACGCGTCGGTCCATCCGGCGAAGGAAAGTCGCGCGAAAGCGGCGCGGCTTTCGGGCTGCATCAGCGCATCGCCGGCCATCCGGCTTGCCGAAAACACATCATCCGTGCTGGCGGTCGGAATAACATTCCAATCGCCCGCCAGCACCGCCGGCCGTTCGGTTTCGAACAGGGTGCGGGCATGCGCCAGCAGCGCCTCGAACCAGGCGATCTTGTAATCGAACTTGGGCCCGGGGATGGGATTGCCGTTGGGCAGATAGAGCCCGCCGACGATCAGCCCGCCGACATCGGCCTCGATGTAACGGCTGTGGCTGTCGTCGGGATCGTCGGGCAGGCCCTTGCGGCGCAAGTCGATATCCAGCCCGCGCGCGAGGATCGCGACCCCGTTCCAGCTCTTCTGGCCATGCCAGACGGCGTTGTAGCCAAGCTCCCGGATTTCGGCCTCGGGAAAGCGCTCGTCGGGCGCCTTCAATTCCTGGAGACAGACGATGTCCGTCTTTGTCTCGTCGAGCCATTCGAGCAGGCGCGGCAACCGCGCGCCGATGCCGTTCACATTGTAGGTGGCGATGCGCATAGCCTTGCTTAGGCCAGCGCGATCAGATCGAGAAGCTGGTTCCGCAGCCGCAACCCGAAGCCGCGTTAGGGTTGGTTACGCGGAACGAGGCTCCACCCATATTCTCGACATAGTCGACCGCGCTGCCGCGCACGAGATCGAGGCTGACCGCATCGACCACCAGGCGAACGCCGCCCTGCTCCGCGACGATATCATCGCTCTCGACCGCGTCGGCCAGCCCGAACTTGTACTGGAAACCCGCGCAGCCGCCCCCATCCACCGAAAGGCGGAGGATGGCGGGCTTGCCCTGCTTCGACGCGATCGCGGCAACGCGCGCGGCGGCTGAATGGGTGAGTTCGACCTCGCTCATGCCGTGGGAGATAGGAGCGCTATGCTGGAACGACAACCATCCTCGTCACTCCAGCGAACGCTGGAGTCCATCTCCCGGCCGGTCGGGCTTGCGGCAATGTCAGGAAATGGATGCCAGCTTGCGCTGGCATGACGGCGTTGGGACCGACTTAGTCCTGGTCGTTGTTGGCGTCGTCCGGGCCACCGAGGGCCACGGCATTGGCGCGGGCCTCCATAGCGGTCACATAATCGGCCGACTGGAGGAAGGGGATCGGATTGACGGCATGGCCGTCGATACGGACCTCGTAATGGAGATGGCTGCCGGTCGAACGGCCGGTGGATCCCATCAAGGCGATTTCCTGACCGCGCACGACACGCTCACCAGGATGAACGAGAATGCGCGACAGATGGCCGAAGCGGGTCTGCAGACCCCGGCCATGATCGATTTCGACCAGATTGCCGTAGCCGCCCGACCATTCGGCGCGATCCACCACGCCATCCGCGGTGGCATAGATCGGCGTGCCCGTCGGCGCGGCCAGATCGATGCCGGCGTGCATCGCGGCGGCTCCGCGGAAGGGATCGGAGCGAACGCCATAAGCTGAGGTGTAGGTCGCGGTCTGAACCGGCTTGGATGACGGGACCGAGATCGCGCCCGGCGCGGCGACCGCGTCGGCCTTCCGCCACGACATGAAGAGCGAGTGGAAGGCGCTGTCGCCGGCGGGTGCCGCCATCGGCGCGGTGCTGGCGAGGATCTTGTCACCCTTTTGCGGGGTGGGGATGCCGGCTGCGAAGAGCGGCTGGGAGAGAGCGATGGCCGCAACAGCCGCAAGGCCGAGGAAGCGCGACGCGCGATGAGCGACGTGGGAAGAAGACATTCTCTCTCCGGCAGTCTTGTGTCCGCACGGAGCCCCCCGCACGGTTACGTTTGAACAGGCCGTCTAGGGTTTTGGCCCCTCCCGCGACGACGGGAACTTTTGTGGGAGATGCGCGTGCGACTCCGCAACCTCTCCGTAAAAATCAATCGTTAGACCGGCTGCGGCACGCGCCGAGTCGTTGAACGGAGGCTTCAGCACCCCGCGAAAATGCGTCGCGACCAGCGCGCGCCATGCATTTGCGGGAGAATCACCGCGAATCACGCAAGCCTTATTGAACCAGCGCACCCCAGCCGCCACGTGGCGCACTTCGTCGTCCAGGATCCGGCCCAAAATCCGCGCGGTCACGACGTCCTTCGCGGTTTCGAACCGCACGATCGTCTGCGGCGTGATATCCAGCCCTCGCGCCTCCAGCACCATCGGGACGACCGCTAGCCGCGCGAGCGGATCGTGCGCGGTTTCCTCGGCCGCCTCCCACAAGCCGTCATGCGCGGGGTGGGCGCCATAGAAGCTTCCAAGCTGGCGCAGCCGGCGATCGAGCAATGCGAAATGCATCGCCTCCTCCGCGCCGACCCGCATCCAGTCGTCGGCGAAGGCCTGAGGGAAATGCGCGCCGAACCGTCCGACCAGATCGAACGCGAGGTCGATCGCGACGAATTCGATATGCGCCAGCGCGTGGATCAGGGCGATCCTGCCCGCCTCGGTGCCCTTGCCGCGCTTGGGCATGCGGTTGGGCGGCAGCAATTCGGGCCGGTCGGGCCGCGCCGGGCGTGGGGGCATGGCAACGTCGAAGCGCCAGCTGAGCCGGCCCCGCCGCCAGTCGCGCGCCGCTCGGCGTGCGGTCTTTACCTTGGCGGCGGGATCGGCGGTGTCGAGGATGCTGCGGACCGCCTCGCCGAGACTCAGGATGATTTCGTCCCCTTGAGCGCACGCGCCGCAGCCAGCACCTCTTCGGCGTGGCCCTTGACCGAAACCTTGCGCCAAGCACGCACGATCCGGCCGTCCTCTCCGATCAGGAAAGTCGCGCGCTCGATGCCCATATATTTGCGGCCATAGAGGCTCTTCTCGCCCCAGGTGCCGAAGCCCTCGCACACCGACCCGTCCGCATCGGTCGCGAGCGGCACCTTGAGATCATATTTTGAGGTGAATTTGGCGTGGTCTTTGGGCGGGTTCTTTGAAACGCCGAGCACCGACGTCCCCTCGATCTCGAATGCGCCCGCGAGTGCGGAAAAATCCTTCGCCTCGACGGTGCAGCCGGCCGTGTCATCCTTGGGATAGAAATAGAGGACGAGCGGGCGTTTCAATTGCGACAGCCTGATCATGCTGCCTTCGCCCATCTGCAGCGTCACGTCGGGGGCGAGATCGCCTTCCTTGACCATATCATCCTCCAGAATCAGGTAAGCGGGCTCTAGCCCAGTGCCGCTACCCGGCGCCACTCTCCGGCGATCAGCGCGCGCGCGGCCTCGTACGCGGCGATCAGGCTGTCCCAGTCGTCATGGCCGCAACGCTGCGCCACCAAAGCGCGCGACGCTTCGGGGGGCTCGGCGGAATCGGGGGCGACCAGACGGAGCGTGATCAGCATCCGCGTAAGCAAGGCGAAGGCCCGACCGAATCCAGCGGCGAGCAAGCATTCGCCCTCCAATATCCCGATTGCGATGGCGAGATCGGGATCCAGACCGACATGTCCGCTCAGCTGCAGGAGATGGACCGCAAATTCGGCGTCGACCAATCCGCCCGCGATCAGCTTCACGTCGAGCGGGCCCGCGGGCGGCTTGTGCGTCGCGATGTCGCCGCGCATCTTGGCCGCGTCGGCGGTCAGCTTCGCGACGTCGCGGGGCCGGCGAAGCGTGTCGTCGACGATCGCCTGCACCTGCGCGCGCGCCACCGCCGAGCCGAAGACGGCGCGCGCGCGGGTGAGCGCCATATGCTCCCAGGTCCAGGCGCCCTCCTCCTGATAGCGTGCGAAACTGTCGACCGAGGAGGCGAGCAGACCCTGCGCGCCCGAGGGCCTGAGGCGGGTATCGACCTCGTAAAGCGGGCCCGCCGCCGTCTGGACCGACATGGCGGCGGTGACCCGCTGGGCGACGCGCTGGAAATAGGTGGTGGCGCCCAAGGGCCGGCGACCGTCCGATTCCGCGAGAAAGTCGCCGGTGAAGAGGTAGATGAGGTCGAGATCGGACGCATGGGTCATCACCCCCCCGCCGAAGCGACCGAGCGCGAGGATCACCAATTCGCCGCCCGGCACGCGCCCGTGCGCGGCTTCGAACTCGGCGATTGCGGCGGAAGCGAGCAACTGGAGCGCAGCCTCGGCTGTGCGGCCATAACCCCTGCCAACCTCGATCGGATCGGACGCGCCGGTGATGAGTTGCGCGCCGAGTTCGAACCTTTGCTCGCCCACCGAAAGACGGATGCGGTCAAGCAATTGCTGATAATCCTCGCCACGCTCGCCCTTGCTCCAGGCTTCGACCAAAGCGGGCACCGGTGGCGCGGGGTCGAGCGCGCTCGCGTCGATCAACCCGTCGAGCAGGTTGGCGCGACGGGCCAACTGCGCGGCCAGCGTCGGCGCGTGGCTCAATATGTTGGCGAGCTGGCCGATCAGCGCGGGCCGTGCCTCCAACAGGCGGAACAGGTTGATCGCGCTTGGCAGCCGCGCGACCAGATCGTCGAAACGATTGAGCGCGGCATCGGGCGCCGGCGCGCGACCGAGCGCTTCGATCAGCGCGGGCAATACCGCGTCGAGCGCGGTGCGCGCCGCGTCGCTCCGCGTGGTGCGCGTCTTGCCTTCGCGCCACGCGGCGATCCGCTCGCGCACCGCGGCTTTGTCGGCAAACCCGCTTTCGGCGAGCACCGCGTCGGGCGTCCGGCCTTCGTCCGCTTCGGGGGGATCGAGATCATCGTAGAGCGCGCCGACCGCGTCGCATACGGGCGACAGCGCCGCGATCAGGGCGCCACCGTCCGCATAGCCGCCCAGCTGTGCCGCAGTGTCGAGCGCCTGGGCATCTGCGGGGAGGCGGTGCGTCTGCATATCCTCGACCATCTGCAACCGATGCTCGACCGTGCGCAGCAGGCGATAGGCCTGGGCGAGCATCCGCGCGTCTTCGGCGCCGATCAACTCCGCCTCCGCCAGCGCCGCCAGCGCGTCGAGCGTGGCTGGCGCGCGAAGCGAGGGAAGCCGCCCGCCGTAGATCAGCTGGTGGATCTGCGCGAAGAATTCGACCTCGCGGATGCCGCCGCGCCCGCGTTTCACGTCGAAACCGGGGCCCAGCCTTTGCCCCTGGACGTGATGGTCGCGGATGCGGCGCGATAGAGCGCGCATTTCGTTGAGAGCGCCATAATCGAGCGTGCGGCGCCATACGAACGGGCGGATATGGTCGAGAAAGCTCTGTCCCAGGCCGATGTCGCCGGCACAGGCGCGCGCTCGAATGAACGCGGCCCGCTCCCACGGCAGCGCACTCGATTCATAATGTGTGATGGCCTGATCGACCGGCACCGCCAGCGGCGTTGCCTCCGAGGCCGGGCGCAAGCGCAGATCGACGCGCAGCACATAGCCGTCGGCGGTCCGTTCCTGCAGCAGCGCGACCACGCGCCGCGCGATCCGGACCGCGGCCTCGACCGGCTCTTCACGCGGCCGATGCGGCAGGGTCGCTGGATCAAAGATCAGAATTGGATCAATGTCGGACGAATAATTGAGCTCGCGGCTGCCCTGCTTGCCGAGCGCGATCGCCGCGAAACCGGTCGGCGGCGCGTCGGTCCGCTCGGCAATCGCCGCGCGGATTGCACGATCCAGCGCACGATCGGCGAAATCGGTAAGCGCCCGCGTGACCTCTTCGAAGGACGCGCCGCCCAGGTCGGCGAGCGCGACCGCCAGCGCCACCGCCTGCCGCTCGCGCCGGAGCGCGATGCCGGCGTCAGGCTCTGCCGCCGCCTCTTGTGCGGCGGTCGCCAGCACCGCCGCCAGCCCCTTCTCCGCAAGCTGCCCGACCAGTTCCGGGCGGCGGTGGAGGATGGCGCGCAAGAAAGGAGAATGGGCTTCCGCCAGCTTGACCGCGCGGCCCAGCGATAGCGGTTTGGCGGCAACAGTCATCGCCGACTTGGAGCATGAGCGGCGAAAGGCCGCAACTCCCGCTCCGTTCTCGCGTTCTAGGTCTATGAGTAGTGTCAGTCAGGACCACGCCTCGTTCAAGGCGGATTCGCAGCGCGGACCGCACGTGGTCGCCATCCCGGCCCCCCACGAGGGCGTGCGCAGGGCATTGCTCGGGAGTTTCGGATCGATACCGGCCATGCCCGACGAATTTCTCAAGCTGCTCGACAAGCTGCGCTAGAATCCGGGTTCGGTAAGCTGGCGGACACCGGGCCGTACACGGGCCTGCCGTTCAGTCCTCGTCGGACGGATGTTCCGGTGCAGGCGCGCGGCCAAGGCTCAGCGCATCGACTTCGCCCATGATGCTCTGAAGCGGGTTGTGCCCGCTGCCTCCATCATCGCGGCGCGAGGGCAATTTACCTCCCGACATGAGCTGCTCGAGCGCGACGCGGCCGCGCGCGACGCGGCTCTTGATCGTACCGACCGCGCAGCCGCAAATCTCAGCCGCTTCCTCGTAAGCGAAGCCGCCCGCGCCGACAAGGATCAGGGCCTCGCGCTGCGGCTGCGGCAGATGAAGTAACGCGCGCTGGAGGTCGCCCAGATCGACATGGCGCTCCTGGCTGGCCGGCGCGGCAAGGATCTTGCTGGCGGTGATATCGTCCCATTCGCCCTTGAAGCGCGCGCGACGCATCTGGCTAAGGAACAGGTTGCGCAGGATGATGAAGGTCCAGGCACGCATATTGGTGCCCGCTTGGAAGCGCTTGCGCGCGGCCCATGCCTTCAGCAGCGTTTCCTGGACGAGATCGTCGGCCAGATCGCGATTGCCCGACAGTGAACGCCCGAAAGCGCGCAGATGCGGGATCACGCGGGCCAGTTCGGTCCGAAATTCATCGTCGGACAGCGAGACATGCTCGACCGTCGCGATATCATCGTCCGCATCCTGGTTGATCGGCCGGTTCAAGCCCTGTCTCCGGGCAGCGAAATTGCGCGCAGATTCAGATGGGGGCGTAATGCCCGACTGCAAGGCGTCATGCGTTTCGAAAATCCTCAGTGCCACAGCCAGACGATGACCACGAACAATATGACGACCAGCGCCATCGACGCCGGCAGGATGTAGCGCAGCACGTGGTTGGACGAGCCAGCCCGCGCCTGCGTTCGTGTCCGGTGGGTTTCTTCTTCAGCCATCGCCGGTCCCGTGATCATTCCGCCCTGCCAACGGCCCCGACTCTCGCCAGTTCCATTAGGTAAGCATGGCTGCCATAATATTTAAGCGGGGACGGTCTGAGCGTCGAAGAACAGGGCCTGGCTGATCGCGGCCTTCACGGTCGAGCGTTGGAAAGGCTTGGTGATCAGGAAGGTCGGTTCGGGCCGTTCACCCGTGAGCAATCGCTCCGGGAAAGCGGTGATGAAGATCACCGGAACCTGGAATTCGGCCAATATATCCTTGACCGCGTCGATGCCGGAGCTGTCGTCGGCCAGCTGGATGTCGGCCAGGACCAGACCCGGACGATGCGCGCGCGCCTGCGTCACCGCTTCGTCGCGCGTGACCGCCACGCCCGTTACATTATGCCCAAGGTCGCGCACGATCGTTTCCAGGTCCATCGCGATGATCGGCTCATCCTCGATGATCAGCACATCCGCATGCGTCTGGCGCTCAATCTCGGCGATAGCCTCGCCGACCAGGCTTTCGACCTCATCGGGACTGGTCTCCATGAGATAGGCCGCATCCTCCGGCACGAAGCCCTCGAGTTGCGTGAGCAGCAAAGCCTGACGCGAGCGTGGCGTGATGCGGGACAGGCGCGCATCCGCGACATTGCCCGAATCGACAGTCTCGTCCAGCCGCTCAGCGCCGTCGTGCGTCGACTGCCAGATGCGCTGGAACGTGCGATAGAGGCCGAGACGGACATCGACGTCGCGTGGAAACTCGTTCGGCGCGGCGACGATCGCCTCCAGCGCCTGGCGTACATAGGCATCGCCATGTTTCTGATTGCCGGTAAGCGCGCGGGCATAGCGGCGCAGGAACGGAAGATGTGGTGCGAGGTCCTGGCCGAGCGACATAGCGATCGAAAGCTCCTGAAAAGTGATCATTCCTTGTGAGCAAGCCCCCGGAACGATGCAACCAAAAGCCTTCCGCCGCTGCGGCGAAACCCCCGGTTACAGGCCGTGCCCGAATCTTTAGCCCGGGAGCGGAACAAACATTCGGACTTTTTGTTTCATCGTCGCGCGGGACTTTCCGCCTGGATAAAAAAGGAAGCCGCCTCGATCCGTCGCATCTTTATGTATAGGAGCGACTATCAAGGCCTTTCCGCGGTGAAGTTTTGAGGGCAACGAAACCACAGTGCGTCTGGACCATGACATACAGCGGGGGGCGGTCGGTTTGACGGCGGACAAGACATCCAAAGCAACCGGACGCCAAAGCCAAGCACCTGGAGCAGGTAAGCGCGATGGTCGCGGCCATGACCCTCACGTTGCGAATGCGCTGCGCAACGCCTACCAGGAGGCGCTTGGCGAAGATGTCCCGCAGGAGTTTCTCGATCTGCTCGGCAAGCTCTCTTGACGCGGTGATATAGTCGATGGCGTCGACGCCTTCGGCGGCACCATTCTTCGCCCGCCTCGCTCCCGATCGTTTTTCCACCGGGACCAAGATGCTGTTCATCCTAACGGCGGCCTTGCTGCCGTTGGGCCTGATCGCCTTGTTCGCGTCGATCCAGTCGGCGCACAACAAGCAGGCGCAGCGCGAGGGCGATGCGCGCGTGATCGCGACCGCGGAAGCGCGCCAGATAGATATCCTCCTGTTGCGCGCAGCCGGGCTGCTACGCGCCAACCTCACCGGCCCCGAGCCTGATAGCGCCGCATGCTATGCGCTGCTGCGGCGCGATCAGGATTCGTTCCGCGCGCCGGTTAACCTGGCCCTCTTCCATGCCGACGGCACGCTGGCCTGCGCTACGCCGGGCTTCGAAGCCATCGGCTTGCCCCATCCGCGCACCGCGGCGGTCGAAGCCGGCTTGCTCGCGGGCGAGGCCGGCATGCGCTTCACCGTGCCCGCCGCGAACGGCGCGTATGGCGTGGGCGAGATTCCTGCCCCGATGCTGCGCAATGTTCTGGCGGCGGATAGCAATCAGGGAATCACGCTCGACCAGGATGGGCGAAAGCTGGTGGTCTCCAGGGTCCCCCGAGGGTCGCCTCTCGCCCGGCGTGTGACCGTCACCACACCGGCCGCGAGCGGGCAGATCGCGTTGCACCTGACGGTGATGGCGAGCCCGGTCAGCGCGGTCGAGATCCTGCTGGTACTGCTGCCCCTGCTGATGTGGGCGGCCTCGGCGGCGATCTGCTGGGTCGTGCTCGATCAATTGCTGGTGCGTCCGCTGCGCCAGATGCAGCGTGCGATCGATTCCTACCATCCGGGCGAAGGTCCGCTGATGCTGCCGCGCATCTCCACGCCTGCCGAAGAGATACGCGCGCTGGGCGAGGCACTCGAATCGACCGCGGGGCAGCTGGTCGCGCGCGAGCTGGAGCTGGAAGAAGGCCTGAGCCACCAGGTTCGCCTGACGCGAGAGGTGCATCACCGCGTCAAGAACAACCTCCAAGTCGTGGCATCCTTAATCAACCTGCACGCGCGCGGCACCGACGGCGAGGTCGCCGCGGCCTATGCCTCGATCCAGCGCCGCGTCGATGCGCTCGCAGTGGTCCATCGCAATCACTACGCGGAACTTGAGGAAAATCGCGGCGTAGCGCTGCGTTCGATTGTCGCCGAGCTCACCGCAAACCTGCGTGCCACCGCCCCGGCGCACGCCCAGCATCTCCATATCACGCTCGACATCATTCCGGCCTTTATTAGCCAGGATGTGGCGGTCCCGGTCGCCTTCCTCGTCACCGAGATCGTCGAGCTCGTGATGATTTGCGATCCGACCGGGACTGTCGCGATTAGCCTGACTCCGGCCAGCGCGCCGGCGCGCGCGATCCTGGCGATCGAATCCCGGCAGCTGGGCGAGGATATTTGCGAGTTGCACCCAGGGCGCGCGCGGTTCGAACGGATCGTGACCGGCCTCGCGCGCCAGCTGCGCTCGCATCTCGATTATGACGGCGCGGCCGGCCGCTATCAGGTCGAGATCTCGATCACGCCCGACAGCCTCGCCGCGAAAAAAAGCTGAAAAAGTTTGGGAGGCGCGGAACCGATCGCGCCCAGCTGGGTTCTACACCCCGGATAGCGACCTTTTGCCCCCCCGCTCTCGCTGTCCGAACACATGGGCCTGGACGCGCCGATCCTCCCCCCCGGTGGCGCCTCCAGGCCCAAATTGCGTCCGAGCTACGACGCCTCCCCCATTCGGACCGCATGCGGAACCAAAGTGCGCCCGGCTCATTAAATCGGGGCGCCCAAGCGCTGCGGCGCTAAAAACAACGGAGCAAAACAATGGTTCGCAAGACGCTCGAATATGTCGCAATCGGCGGCCTGCTGCTGCTCGCGGCCTGCAACACCGTCGCCGGCGCGGGCAAGGATGTATCGTCGGTCGGAAAGACCGTCACCAACACCGCGAACGACGCCAAATAAGACCCTGGTGGTTTTAGGAGAGAGGAGACAGGCGGCGCGCCTTATTCGGGCGCGTCGCCTTTCTTTATGATCTGGTCGACGTCCGGCGCGGCATCCGCCTCGCGCTTGCGTTTGCGTTCGGTGAACCAGATGCCGACGATCGCGAGCTCGTAGAGAAGGACGAGTGGCACGGCCATCAGCATCATCGAGCCGGCATCGGGCGGGCTCAACACCATGGCTATGCCGAAATTGACTACGATCGCGTAACGGCGGAACTTGATGAGCTGGAGACGGGTGACGATGCCCGCGCGCTCCAGCAGCATCAGTAGCACTGGCAGCAGGAAGGCCGCGCCGAAGCCGAACAGGAACTGCATGGTAAAGCTGAGATAATTGGACAGCTCGGGCAGCGCCTCCTGCTGAACGCCGCCAAGATCGCCCGAGAAGCTGTAGAGATATTTGAGCGCAAGCGGGATCGCGACGAAGCGCGCGAGGCTCGCCCCCATCAGGAACAGGACCGGCGTCGCAATCAGAAACGGCCGAAGCGCGTTCTTTTCCTTGCGGTAGAGGCCGGGCGCGATGAACTGCCAGAGCTGGTTCGCGATGATCGGGAAAGACAGCATCAGGCCGGCGAAGAAAGCGACCTTCACCTCGACCAGGAAGCCACCGAACACCTCGGTATAAACGATGCGTTTCTGCCCTGCCGCCTGCAGCGGATGGACGAGAAAGGCCAGGATCGGGTGCGCGAAATACAGGCAGATGATAAAGCATATGCCGAGTGCCGCGAAGGACCAGATCAGCCGCTTCCGGAGCTCGATGATATGCTCCATCAGCGGCGCGCGGCTGTCATCGATTTCGTCGTGCTCGTCGGTCATGGCTTAGGCGGAAGATCGAATGGAAGCTCGGGGCCGTGCTCGCTCTCTTCGGGCGGCGCGACGACCTTGGGTACATGCGCGCGCTTGGGCGGAGGCCCTGCGGCGGGCGGTTCGGAGATTATTTGCGTGGGCTCGACCGGCAATGCGGCTTCGTCAGCAGCCGCATCGGGCGCGGGCTCGACCACCATATCCGCGGTCGGCGCGGGCAAGGCGGTCGTGACCAGCTCGGCCGGATGCTCGATCGCGTCGTGGAGCGGATGCTCGCGCATGATCCGCTCATTCTCCTCGCGCCACTTCTTCTCGATTTCCTCGAGTTCTGCCTGGCGGACCATCTCGTCCAGCCCCGAGCGGAAACTGCGCGCCATGCCGCGGGCCTTGCCGATCCACTGGCCGGCGAAGCGCATCGCGCGCGGCAGATCCTTGGGCGGGATGACCGCGATGGCCACCACACCCAGCAACAGCAATTCCTGCGGCGCTACGTCGAACACGCTCGTATCTTACTGATGCGGACGATCGTCTTTCATCGGCTGCAGCTTTTCGTCGGCATTGGGCGTGACCGGCGGCTGCGCGTCGAGGCGGGGCGCGGGCTTGGCCGGGACATCATCATCCTCCGCCATGCCTTTCTTGAACTGCTTCACGCCCTTGGCGACGTCGCCCATCATGTTGGAAAAGCGGCCGCCGCCCAACAGCAGGATCGCGATCACCGCGAAAATGAGGATATGGATGAAGGACAGGCCGCCCATTGTAACTCTCCGAAGACGTAATCGAGGGGGTATTTAGGCTCCGAACCCCCGATTGGCCAGCCGTGACGGGCCGGATTGCGGGACGGAGCGAAAAGAAAGACCGGGAAAGGCCGCTTATTCTTCCCCGTCGTCGCTTTCCACCCCTGGCGGATCCTGATCCTCGAGGCTGAGATGCGCCTGCTCCATCGCCAGATCGACCGGATCGAGCAGGCCCGCCGCGCGCAGATCGTCGATCCCAGGCAGATCCTTGCGCGAGGCGAGGCCGAAATGGTCGAGGAAAGTGGGTGTAGTCGCATAGGTAAGCGGCCGGCCGGGTACCTCGCGCCGTCCGGCCGGCTTGATCCAGCCCGCCTCGATCAGTGCGTCGAGCGTGCCCTTGGAGATTTGCACGCCGCGGATCGCCTCGATCTCGGCGCGGCTGACCGGCTCGTGATAGGCAATGATCGCAAGCGTCTCGATGCCGGCGCGGGAGAGCTTGCGCGGCTCCTCGCGCTCGCGCCGCAGGATGTGGGCCAGATCCGGCGCGGTCTGCAGCAGCCAGCGTCCGCCGCGTTCGGCCAACTCGATCCCCCGCCCCTCGTACAATTCGGCCAGTTCGGCGAGCGCGGCCCTGGGGTCCTCGATCCCCGTCGCATGGCCGATCTCGGCCGGGGTCATCGGTGCTTCGGCCGCGAACAAGGCGGCTTCGAGCGCGCGGAGAGGATCGCCGATCATGCCGCCTTCACCATCAAGGGCGCAAACGCCTCCTCTTGCGCCAGTTGCAGCCGCCCCTGCCGGGCCAACTCAAGCGCGGCGACGAAGCTGGACGCTACCGCCGAGCGATGATGTTCGGGCTCCAGCCCCGGAGGAAGGAAGCTTTCGAGGCTGGCCCAATCGAGCCTCTGCCCGACCATCTTCGCCACAAGATCGAGCGCCTCCTCCAGCGTCATCACGCGCCGCCGCGAGACGATGTGGAAAGCGGGCTGGGTGCGCGCCTTGACCACGCCATAGGCCGCGATCAACTCGTAAAGGCTGGCCTCCCATTTGGGTTTGCGCACCACGCGCAGCCCTTCCGGGCAGCCGCGCAGGAAGACGTCGCGCCCGATCCGGTCGCGCCCCATCAGCCGCGCCCCCGCCTCGCGCATCGCGGCGAGGCGTTGCAGGCGCAGCTGCAGGCGGAGTGCCAGTTCCTCAGGGCTGGGCTCGACCTCCGGGTCGCGCGGCAGCAGCAGGGCCGATTTGAGGTAGGCCAGCCAGGCCGCCATCACGAGATAATCGGCCGCCAGCTCCAGCTTGAGCGCGCGCGCCTCGTTGATGAAGGCGATATATTGATCGACCAGGGCCAGGATCGAGATCTGCTTGAGATCCACCTTCTGCGTCCGCGCGAGCGTGAGCAGAAGGTCGAGCGGCCCTTCCCACCCGTCGATCGCGATGGTCAGCGCCTCGGGCGGCTCAGGCTGAAAATCGAACTCCTCGTCCATTGCCCCGCGAGACTAACCAGCCGTTGCAGGGAGTCGAGGATGCGGCCCCTAAAAGTCGTGGATAACTTCAGGCCCGCGCGAGGCGCAGCCGGAACCAACGGAACGGCGCCGGATCGTCCAGGCTCTCGCCCCGGCTGAACTGCCAATAGAGGATCATGCTCATCAGCGCGGCATAGAAGCACCAGACCGACGCGAACGTCTCGGCCTTGACGATCTGCACGATCGTCAGCGCGATGACGTTCACCACGCCGTACCAGCGCACCGTGCGATAGCGCGAGAGCAGCAACGCGCCGCATGTCGCGAGGATGTAGAGCAGGGATATGGTCAGGCTGCCCGTCATCAGGTTGCGATAGGCAATGCTATCATGGTCGACGAACACCCGGCTCGGCAGGAACATCAGGCCATAGCTGTCCCAGGCGGCCGCCACCGCGCCGATCGCGGTCAGCCCGATCATCACTTTGTGCCGCCAGCCGGCGGGCTCCATCAGCGTCACCGCGAGCGGCATCAGGAAGGGCAGCAAACCCTGCGCATAGAGCGTGAACAGAAAGGCGGCATGGTCGCGCCCGATCGGTCCGATCCGCCCTTGCAGCCCAAGCCAGACCAGCCCCTCGGTGAATTGGTGCAGCGCGAACAGCATCGGCGTGGCCGCGAACAGGAAGGTTCGCGGCTCGCGCACATGCCGCAATGTCGCCACCCCGATCGTCGCGATCGCGGCCGCCGAAACGAAGCTGGCGGTGGGCGAGAAGCACATGCGATCTACTCCGGGCTGGGTCCGGCGGGCGCTCTGCCGGGATCGGCGCGCGGTTGCCAGTGCCAATCTGCTTTTGCGGGACTCTTGGGCCCTGTGCGGCTATCGGGCCGCGTGTGACCGGAACTGCCCCCATCCGCATTGCCGCGCTGTACCAGTTCGCGCGCTTCGACGATTTGCCCGCCAGGCGGCAGGCGCTGGCAGCCTTATGCGACGCGCATGGGGTGCGAGGCACGTTGCTGCTCGCGCACGAAGGGATCAACGGCACGATCGCGGGCACGGCCGACGCGATCGAAACGGTGCTGACGCACATCCGCGCCTTGCCCGGCTGCGCCAACCTCGACGTCAAGGAAAGTGGGGCGGATGCCCCGCCCTTCCATCGCATGAAGGTGCGCATCAAGCGCGAGATCGTGACGATGGGCGAGCCCGATATCGATCCGCTGAGCGAGGTCGGCCATTATGTCGCGCCCGAGGATTGGAACGCGCTGATCGCCGATCCGGATACGATCCTGATCGACACGCGCAACGATTATGAGGTCGCGATCGGCACGTTCGCGGGCGCGATCGATCCCCATACGCGCACCTTTCGCGACTTCCCCGCCTGGTTCCGCGAGCATAGGCAGACGCTGGTAGGCGACGGGCCGGCGCCCAGGATCGCGATGTTCTGCACCGGCGGCATACGCTGCGAGAAAGCGACCGCCTTCCTCAAGGCGGAGGGGCTGGACGATGTCTATCACCTCAGGGGCGGCATCCTCAAATATCTGGAGACGGTGCCGGCGGCGGAAAGCCTGTGGCAGGGCGAATGCTTCGTGTTCGACCAGCGCGTCGCGGTCCGCCACGATCTGGAAATCGGATCGAGCGCGCTGTGCCATGCCTGCCGCCGCCCGATCGACGCGGAGGACAAGCAATCCCCGCTTTATGCCGAGGGCGTCAGCTGCCCCGCTTGCTATCACGAACGCACCGACGCGCAGCGCGCAGGCTATGCCGAGCGCCACCGGCAGACCCAATTGGCGGCGGCGCGCGGCCGGGGGCATATCGGCGTGCGCCCTCCCGCTCATGAAAAACTGCGGGGCGATGGCTGAGCGGCCAATATTCTACAGCTTCCGCCGTTGCCCCTACGCGATGCGCGCCCGCCTCGCCTTGCTGGCCAGCGGCACGATCTGCGAAATCCGCGAGGTTAAGCTTTCCGCCAAGCCAGCCGAACTGCTCGCGATATCGCCCAAGGCGACCGTGCCGGTGCTGCACTTGCCCGACGGCCGTGTGATCGATGAGAGCCTGGACATCATGCGCTGGGCGCTCGCGCGGAGCGACCCCGAGGGCTGGCTGGACCGCACCGACGACGCGCTGATCGCGGGCAATGACGGCCCGTTCAAGCATCATCTCGATCGCTACAAATATCCCGATCGCCACGGAACCGACCCGACGGAGCATCGCGCCGCCGGGCTCGATCGGCTGCACCCGCTGGAGGCGCGCCTGCGGGCGTCGCCTTATCTTTGCGGCGATGCGATGGGGCTGGCCGATGCGGCGCTGATGCCCTTCGTCCGCCAATACGCCCAGACCGACCGCGCCTGGTTCGACGCTTTGCCGCTGCCGGGCCTGCATGCCTGGCTGACGCAGCTGACCGGCTCCTCCTTGTTCGAGGCCGCAATGGTGCGGCTTGCGCCGTGGAAAGCCGGCGATGCGCAGATCCTGTTTCCGGCAGGCTGAGGGCCTGACGTTCGCACCGGCGATGCGATCGAGAAGCGCTTCTTGCGGACGCAGCTTTAGGTGCGCATCAGGGCGCAAAGGGGAAAAGTTGTGCAGCATCAGCCTAAATCGCCCGGAATTGTCCTGTCCGGGCTGGTGTCATGTCTGGCCCTGACGCTGAGTCCATGTGGGGCGCCGGCCTCTGCGGCGAACCGGGACGGTCCGGTGGCGCACGCGTCCAAAAGCATGCCGACCGCGACCTGGACGCCGGACAATGGCGACGGCACCTTCACCAATCCCTTGTTTTATGACGAATTTTCCGATCCGGACCTGATCCGCGTCGGCGACTATTTCTATCTGACCGGCACCACCATGCACGCCATGCCGGGTCTGCCGATCCTGCGCTCGAAGGATCTGGTGAACTGGGAATTCGTCGCCTACGCGCTCGACAAGCTCGACCTCGGCCCGGCCTATCGGCTGGAGGGCGGCCAGAATATCTACGGCCAGGGCATCTGGGCGCCGTCCTTCCGCTACCATGACGGCAAATTCTACATCTTCTCGAACGTCAATCACGAGATGACTCAGATGTTCACGGCTACCGATCCCAAGGGGCCGTGGACGCGCACGCCGATGAAGCGCAGCTTTCACGATCTGTCCGTCCTGTTCGACGACGACGGCAAGGCCTATGTCGTCTGGGGCCATCAGACGATGCACGTGGCCCAACTTACCGACGACCTGACCGACATCGTCCCGGGCACCGAGCGCGTCCCGTTCACCGCCGACGCGGGGATGGGCGAGGGCGCGCATTTCTACAAGATCGACGGCAAATATTACATCATCAGCGCGGAATATGCCGGCGGCTTTCGCATGCCGGCGGCGCGCGCGGATCATGTGCTGGGGCCCTACGAGGTCAATCGGGCGATCAGCCTGCACGAGGATTTCGGCATGGCGTCGAGCATGCGCACGGGTACGCAGAAGCCGCCGTTCAAATTCTGGGGGCCTGACGCCGCCGCCAAACATAGCCTGGCGCTGCACCAGGGCGGCATCATCCATACGCCCGCAGGCGAATGGTGGGGCTTTTCGATGATGGATTTCAATTCCATCGGCAGGCTGACAGCCTTGTCGCCGATCACCTGGAAGGACGGCTGGCCCTGGTTCGGCCTGCCGGGCAATCTGACGCGCACGCCACGGACGTGGGTGAAGCCGAAGACCGCCACGCCGCAGCCGATCAGCGTGCCCTACCGGCGCAGCGACGATTTTTCGGCGCCGCAGCTCCAACCGATATGGCAGTGGAACCATGCCTCGGCCGACGGCAAATGGTCACTGTCCGAACGGCCGGGTTTCCTGCGGCTTCACGCCTTGCCGGCGACCTCCTTCTACGTCGCGCGCGATACGCTGACGCAGCGCGCGATCGGGCCGATGTCGGCGCCAACGGTCCTGCTCGATGCGTCGAACCTAAAACCGGGCGACACGGCCGGGCTGGGCCTGCTCAATCTACCTTATACGACCTTGGGCGTCGAAAAGCGTGCCGATGGACAAGACGTCGTCTTTTACGACCAGCTTCACGACCAGACGGTGCGGGTGGCGATGATGGGCAAGCGCATCTGGCTTCGGGCCGACTGCGACTTCCTTACCGAAAAGGCGCGCTTCAGTTTTTCGTTCGACGGCCGTACCTTCACCCCGATCGGCAACGCGGTCACGCTCTACTACCAGACCTTCACCTTTCAGGGCGTTCGCTACGGGTTGTTCAACTACAACAAGACCGGCACCGAGGGCGGTTTTGCCGATTTCGACCGTATCGACGTCTATCAGCCGCATATCCATGGTCTGATGCGGTCCATTCCCTATGGCCGATCGATCCGGCTGGCGTCGTTTCACGCCAAGACGGGACTGGCGGTGAGCGGTGGGCGCCTGGCTTCTGGCGTTCCGACGCGGTTCGAGATCGTCGGGCGCGGATTGGGCCGCGTCGCCCTGCGATCGGGCCGAAGCTATGTCACGGTCGGCGCGGATGGCGGGGTGACCCTGGGGCCCCGCCCGTCCGGCACGGCGCAAAACTTCCAGTGGATCGAGACGCCCACGGGGGAACTGGTGCTGATGTCATTGGCTACCAACCGCTTCCTGCGCATCGACCCACAAAGCGGGGGCATCCGTGCCGACAGCCCAGGCCCCATGCCCGACGGCAGCGACGGCACGCGCTTTATCTGGTCGGACTAAGGGGGCGGCGGCGGCAAATCGCAGGATATTGCATAATTGGCGATCGGCATGACCAGATCGTCGCGCCAGATCTAAGACTCCGACATCGTTGTCCGATCGCGTTTCCCGTGGCACGTTCCCCAAAACGAGCGGGGAGAGGGACATGGACATCGCGGCGGCGGAGCGGATCGTGCATCCCGATGCGACGGCAACGGGCAAGCCGCATTACGAGGTGCTCGACGGACTGCGCGGTACGGCGGCGGTCATGGTCGTGCTGTTCCATATCATGGGAATGCCGATCGCCTGGTCCGACCAGGGCCAGTATCTGCACCATGCCGCGATGGCGGTCGATTTCTTCTTCGCTTTGTCGGGCTTCGTGGTCGCCTACGCTTATGATGCGCGCTGGAAGACGATGTCGGTGGGGCAATTCTGCACGATCCGCCTGATCCGCCTCCACCCGCTCGTGCTGCTGGGCGCCGTGCTCGGGCTGATCAGCTTCCTTATCGATCCGTTCGCGGCCAACCAGAAGCTCGTCCCGCTCTCGGTCGTGCTGTGGGATTTCGCCCTCGCCTGTCTTCTGCTGCCGCATGCGGCCCTGCCCAACCGCTGGACCGACACGCACAGCCTGAATAGCCCGGCCTGGTCGCTGCTGCAGGAATATATCGGTAACCTTGCCTATGCGCTCGTACTGCGGCGGCTGGGAACGCGCGCGCTGGGCGCAGTGGTGGCGGTGGCGGCCGCAGCCTTGTTGTGGCTGCTCTGGCAGCGAAACAGCATCGACATGGGCTCGGACTGGACGACCTGGTGGGGGGCGCCCGCGCGGATGGCCTTTTCCTTCACCATGGGCCTGTGGCTTTACCGGATGCGCGAACGCGCGCCGAAACTGCGGCTGGGCTGGGCCGTGCTGAGCGCGATATTGGTGCTCGCCTTCGCCACACCGCTCGTGCCGCAGGCCATCCCCCATGGCAACGGCATGTTCGAGGCCGCCGCCGCGATGCTGCTGTTCCCGGCGATCATCCTGTGCGGCGCGCATTCGCAGATCGGCCGCACCGAGATGGCCGTGTGCAAGTTTGCGGGCCGGATCTCCTATCCGATCTATATCCTGCACTATCCGTTCCTGCTGATTTACATGAACTACGCGCTCGTCCGCAAACCGCCCGTCCTGGACATCTATCTGGCCGGCGCCGGGTCGTTCGCGCTGGTTGTCGTGGTCAGTTGGCTGGCGCTGAGGCTGTATGACGAGCCGGTGCGGGCACGGCTCAAGCGGCCATCGGGACGGATATGATTGGCGTGGGCGGCGCGGGCGGGTTCATCCTTGACGATCTCCGCCGTCGACCTGGGCCACCATCCCGGACGCGCCTGACAAGCAGACATTCGCCGACGCATAGGCCAAGGTGAAGCCAGCTAATCACATGGCGCCATCACCAATCATTCATTTGATGCCAAGGAGCGACAATCGTGCTTTAAGAGTGGACAGCGAAGGGGGACTTTATGGCGACTATTGCAGATATGAGCGTGGACTCACGTACGCCGCTTTCGGGCAGCCCGATAGGACGCGCGATCGATCGGTGGATCTTCGTGTACATGGCGGCAAGCTTCGTCGTGATCACGCTCATCGGCTTCATCCCGGATTCGCTCGACAAGATCGCGGCGGTCAAAGCGGGCGCGCGCGCGCCGTTTCCGCTCGTCATGCATGTCCACGCGGTTTTGATGGGATCGTTCCTGCTGCTGGTGCTGGCACAGACGACGCTCGCCGCGACCGGTAAACTGGACACGCATCGTTGGCTGGGGCGGCTGGCGATGGTGCTCGTTCCCGCATTGGTGCTCGCCGGCTTCATCCTGGTCCCGACCATCTACCATTCGGCCTGGAACGCGGCGCAATCCGCGCCGCCGGCGGCGCGCGCGGAACTCCAGCAGGTTGTGCTTCGCCGCGACAATATCATGCTGCTTCAGCTGCGGATCGGCATTCTCTTCCCGCTGTTCATCTTCCTTGGCCTCAAGGCGCGCGGAAAGGACGGGGCATTCCACAAGCGCATGATGATCCTCGCGACAGCCACACCGTTACCGGCGGCGATCGACCGCATGGAGTGGCTGCCAACCACCCTGCCCGTCAGCCCGCTGTCGACCGACCTCTACATATTGGCGGTGCTTTCGCCGATGATCATCTGGGACGTGGTCCGCACACGCACGGTCAACCGCGCCTATCTCGTCTGGCTCGGCGCGTACGTCGCGGTTTCCGCCGCCCTCTATAGCGCGTGGGGCACCGACTGGTGGCATTCGATCGCGCCGCGCCTGATGGGCGTCTAGCGTCCCGGGCGGGGCCTTTCAGCCGCCTGTCGGGGCGTTGATCGCCAGTTGCGCGGCGAAGGCGCGGCCATAAGCCGGCCGCGCTTCGCCGCGTGCCACATAAGCGGCCAGGTTCGGATATTCGTCGAGGATGCCCGACATTCTCAATCGGAGCAGCACCGACACCATCAACAGGTCACCCGCGCTGAACGCACCATCTAGCCAGTCGGCATCACCCAGATGCGCCGACAATTGATCCAGCCGGGCGCGGATGCGATCGACGACAAGCGGCAGGCGCTCTTCGCTCCAGGGCTTGCTGGCCTCGAATATCTTGATGGTGACAAGGTCGAGGGTTGGCGGCTCGACCGTGTTGAGGGCGGCGAACATCCATGTGACGGCGCGTGCGCGCGCGTTCGCATCTTCGGGCAGCAGGCCCTTATGCCGTTCCGCGATATGGAAGACGATCGCGCCGGTCTCGAACAGGGCAAGATCGCCTTCCTCATAAGTGGGAATTTGGCCGAACGGATGGAGCGCGAGATGCGCGGGCTTCTTCATCTCGGCGAAGGACACGAGACGGACGTCGTAAGGCTGGCCGGCTTCTTCGAGCGCCCAGCGCACCCGCGTATCGCGCGCCAGCCCCTTGCCGCCATCGGGCGACCGTTCAAAGGCGGTAATCGTGACGGTCATCGCGTCTGTCTCCTTGCCGGACCCATTGGCTTTGGTCCCACGGGTGATGACGAACGGATTGCCAGAAATCGACATGGTCTTTGAAATTTGCCGATCGTTCCAGACCGCTACCCGTCAGAATCGGAGACAATAGCGGCCTGCCGTCCTGTAGCGGAGGTCGGCCTGCCTGTCAGAAGCCCGGACAGGAAGAATGACCGGATTTATCGACGGTGCAGCCAACGCCACCTTCTGCATCTTTCAGGCGGCCGACGAGGAATTCGCCGCCATCTTCTTCGATGATCGCGGTGCGGCGCGTTCGCGGCCAGACCTGCGCGATCGCCGCTCTCTGGTGGTTATCCGGATCGTGTCGATCCGATCCTCCATCCGCTCGAAGGAAGGATCACCAGAACAAAAAATGACGCCGTCGGGTCCGAGACCCAACGGCGTCTTTGACCCTCAGTCGGATGAGGATCTTACGAAAAGGATATTGCCCGACGGTGCGAACGCATCGCACCACCGACGAGGCCGAACCCCCCGACCATCATCGCCCAGCTGGCCGGCTCCGGAACGGAGGGCGGCGGCGGGGGAGCGCTTGTCATGTAAAGCACCGCGCCCGAACTGCGCGCCAGATGGAGGGTGAACGCGTCCAGCGACGAGCCCGCGTCGAACTTGTAGAACGTGGTCTGCCCACCGCCCGAACCGCCGACATGGATGCCGACATAGGTGATCCCATGAAGCAGGCCGGGGAAGTCGATCTTGGTCGCGCCCCCAAGCGAACTCAGCTTCGGAAAGTCACCGAAGTGGGTTCCGTCCCAAGTAAAGCCGATCAGCGCCAGGCCTTGCTTCTGCTTGGTGACGTCGCCTGCATTATTGTCCAGGATGTTCCCGGCATAGCCCCCGGAACACAGCATCGCGGTCGGGCTGATGTCGGTGAGACTGCAGCCGGACGCGAGAGCGGGCCCCGCAACCGCGCATGCCGCGGCGCCGGCCAGCGCAAGCGTAAGATACTTCATGTGAACCCCCAATCCTCAGGTCCCACAACCTGAATTTGGCCGCTTTAGCATAAAAGGCGAAATAGAGTCTTATTAAATGTTGGTTAACGCTCTTTGCGTTCATGTTATTCAGGATTTACAATGATATAGGCGATTTTATCACATCAGGGGACGCCGATGAAATCTTCCCTCGATTGACCGGTTCAGTCACCGCCGCGGCGGGTGAAGCCGTCGACCGGCTGCAGTGGCGCTTCGTGTACGTCGATCCGCTCGACCCGTGAGGCGGGCGAGCCTTCTCGCAGGCGGTCGATCAGGCGCTCGACCAGATCGGTCTCGCCCACCACATAGACCTCGACCGCGCCATCCGCGCGGTTGCGGACCCACCCCGACACGCCGATCGCGCGCGCCACCTGCACCGTCCAGTCGCGGAACCATACGCCCTGGACATGCCCTTCGACGATGACGATGCGCGCGATCATCCCGACTGAAAGCCCGTCCTCCATCCCGGTTCCGCAAGGCCCCCCAATGGCTTTCGGGGTGAAACCCGATCGGCTACAGAAACCGCCCAGAGACGGCGCGCGATCGGCGGTCGCTCGGTCCGCCGCCAGGCGAAGCCGTGGAACAATCCCGCGGCTCGCTCCTTTGGTAGCGATACCAATCCGATCGGAGGGAAGATGGAGCAGCAACGCAAGCTCGCGGTCTCTATCGACGACGATTCGATCAGCATGGCCTGGGTGACCGAAGGCAACCGCCTCGGCACCGCCGAAAAATGGCCGATCGCCGATTTTCGGACACTCACCGACGCCTTGCTCGCGTATGAAAGGAAAGCCGGCGTTCGGCTGCTCGGCGCGGCCTGCGCGCTTGGCGTTCTCGGCGCGACCTATGGCGAGACGATCATGCTCTCCCGTGGCAATTGGGCGATCAGCCGGTCGGGACTGCGGTCGATGTTCGGGCGCGACGCGATCGTCATCAACGATGTTGCGGCGCGCGCATGGGCGGCGCTGGGCGGCGTCGGCGCGCGACTGGAAGGTTTGTCCGCCACGGCAGGCGGTCTGCCCGATTTCAACCGCAGGGGACGCTGGGCGCTGACTAAGGTCGATGCCGGCGTCGGCCTGGCGGTGATCGATGTCGACGATGCAGGCGCCGCGCGCGTGCTCGAATGCGAAATGGGGCATTGCGGCTTCGCACCCGCCACCGAAGAGGATCGTGCGCTGGCGGTTGCTCTGTCGGGGCGCGCGCTTGGCCTGGTCAGTTGGGAAATGGCGCTGACCATCGCGCCCGACGATCCGATCTGGTCAGCGCCGGGATTGCCTGCGACGCGGCCGCAGCGGATCGCGATGATCGCGCGACTGACCGGTCGCTATGTCGGCGATACCATCCTCGCCCATGGCGCATGGACCGGGGCGATCCTGACCGGCGGGCGCATTGGCGAATTGCTGGCCGAATCCGCCCTGCCCGTGTTCAATGCGGGGTTCGAGAACAAGACCAAATTCCCGCGCCTGATGCGCGGCGCATCGCGCTGGCGGCTGACAGGACAGGATTTGACCCTGTCCGGCTGCGCGATCGCGCTCAACCGCCATGCCGCGATGGGCCAGTCGGGAGCGACGTTCACATCCGACCTGGGGCAACGCACGGTTCGCTAGGGTCGTTCAGCTACGCTGAATCGGCGCCGGCGTGTTTTTTTCAGTCTTGCTGAAACAGACTCCAGGCCACGCCCCTTCATTCAACCGCAATCCGATCTAACCAGATAGCAGCGCACAATCGGGGCGGCGCGGCCGGCACTGCGCGCATCCAGATATCGCGCGATGCCGTCAGGGTTCGACCAATCCAGCCCCTGCAGGCCCTGCGTATCCTGGATCAGTGCCGCCAACCTTCCGGTCGGGTTGCGACGCGTGACCAGCACCGCATCGATCGCCGCCCAGAAGCGCGCGCCCTTGCCGTAGAAGGCGTCGTACTTGCTGTCGTCGCCATGGTCGACCTGCGCCTCAATCGCCAGCAGCGAGGGGGAGGCGGGCGCGTCGATCAACTCCTTAACGGCTTTGCGTGCGACCGGATCGAGATGCGCCTCGCCCGCGCGCCAGGCGAAATAGCTCGCCCAGCTTTCGTCGACCCATTTGGGCCAGGTCCCCTGGACGGCGCCGATGATGGTGTGAAAGCCTTCATGCACGCCGAGAACGACCGCGGCGCGAAGCTTCGCCTCAGAGGCGGCTTTGTCGGGGCCGGGGATATTCTGCATCAGCACCGCGTGCATTCCTGCCGACGCCATGAAGGCCGGATCGGCATGCGGGGGCGGCGGGATCCAGAGGACATCCAGGGCAGCCGGTGTGATGGTTTGGGCGGGCAGCACGTCGCGCCGCCATCGGCTCCAGGTATCGGCAAAGAAACGCTGCTGCGCATTGCCTGCTTCGGGCGGCACAGCACCATAGACCCGCAGCGTGAAGTCGCCGCTTCGATAAAGACGCGGGCCTGCGGCCGATACCATCGCGTAATAGGGCATCTGCCCGCGAGCCGGGAAAGGCTGGCTGCTCGTCGTCTCCCTGCCCCCGCGGAAGCGCGCGGAGACGACGACATCGGCCCGATCCCAACCCCCGGATGGGGCGGGGAAAGCGAGATGATCGGTGAGCAACCACCATCGCGCCCGCGCACTCCATGCCCCGGCCGGGTCGGAAGCATCCAAGCCGTCGCGATCCTGATCGCGCAGCGACACTTTCCATCCGATGATGCGACAGGTCGCAGGTATCGTCCATCGTCCTGGTGCCGCGATCGGAAGCGGCGTTCCGTTGCAGACAGGCGTACCGATCAGCGTGGCAAGCTGTCGCTTACCGATCCCAAGTACGAGATCCGCCGTCCGGCCTGTCGGGAACTCAAGCGTCATCGTCGCCTGGAGCGGGGCGCTTTCGTCCAGCGCGATATGAAACGTCGCGGCGGAGAGGGCAGGACTCGGTAAGACCAGCGCAAAGATCGCTAGGCTTGTCCACAAATTCACTGATCGCCATCCCCCGCAGCACGGCTGATCGCCTGTATCCGCGCCGCAGCTTCATCCGGCGACATAGCCTCCGTGTCGATCGTGACGGACGCGGGCGGCATCGCGGCGAGACAAAGGTCGAAATCCGGCCGCAGCTGGCGGAGCAGATCGACCGACCGGAGCTTCGCGAACCGGCCCCTGTCGGCATTGGCGAGCCGTCGCTCCTGCTCCTTTTCGGTCACCGATAATGCAGCAAAAATCGTGTGCCCGCCGGCCGCAGCGACAATCCGCGCGGCGCGTTCGGGAAAGTCGACGGACACCGTGGGCTCTGGCGCGAACGTGAAGATCAGAGATTGGCCGCTTCGCGCAGCCGTCTCCATCACGTCCAGCCAGAAGGCTTCGCGCAGACGCACGAACGCATCGGAACCGAACGGAAAAACCGCGAGGAGCGCGTCCACTACCAGGTGATTGTGAAACAGGGCATAGCCGGTCCGCGCCGCGAGCGCCCGTCCTATCGTCAGCTTTCCCGATGCCGCCTGCCCGTAAAGGAAGATCATTTCCATCGGTTGGGCCTGCAGCGTTCCGCTCAGCCGTCGGCGAGCGCGAGCAGGGCGTCGCGTTTCGCGACCAGTTCGCCAAACGACCTGTCCTCCGCCCCGCTCGCGATCGTTGCCATCGCCGCATCGAGCCGTTCGCGCGCGCGCGCGCCGATCGTGGTCACGCCTTTGGCGCAAGCCTGCATTTCATCCATCTCGCCCGAGCAATGGAGCGCGATGTCGCAGCCGGCGGCGATCACACCGGCCGCGCGATCGGTGAAGCTGCCCTTGAGCGCATGCATGCCCAGATCGTCGGACATGAGCAGCCCGTCAAAGCCGATCCGGCCGCGGATGATCTCGCCGATGACCTTCGCCGAAAGCGAACCGCAATTGTCCCGGTCCCAGGCAGTGTAGACGACGTGCGCGGTCATCCCCATCGGCGCCCGATTGAGCGTCGTGAAGGGCGCGAGGTCGGTCTCCAGTTCTTCCGCCAAGGCGTCCACCACCGGCAATTCGACATGGCTGTCGGACATCGACCGACCGTGGCCCGGCATGTGCTTGACTACGCCGACAGCCCCGCCGGCCTTCAAACCTTCGAGCACGGCACGGCCGAGCGCCGCGACGCGAAGGGGTTCGGTCCCAAGCGCGCGATCGCCAATGATGTCGTGCGCGCCCGGCTGGCGGACGTCGAGCAGCGGCAGGCAATCGACGTTCACACCGACTTCGCGCAGCATCACGGCCAGCGCCTGGGCATTGGCGCGAGCTGCCTCGATCGCGGACATAGGCGCCACCTCATACAGCGCATCGAACGCTTTGCCCGCGGGGAAAGCGGGCCATTCGGGCGGCTGCATCCGCGCGACCCGGCCGCCTTCCTGATCGATCAGGATCGGCACATCCGCACGCCCGGCGATCGACCGCAGTTCGTCGGTGAGCGCCCTCATCTGCGCCCGGTCGGTGACGTTGCGCTTGAACAGGATGAACCCCGCGGGCTCTACCTCGCGAAAGAAACCGCGCTCCTCGTCGGTCAGGGCCGTATTCGCGAGGCCCAGGATCAAAGGCGTCATCAATTGACCACGTTACAGGTTTCGCCCGCGACCTTAAGCTGGGCGCACAACCTGCGCGCATCGCCGCCGCTCGCCCGCAAGCGATAGAGCGTCGCATCGCCGACCTTGACCGGGGTGATCGACATGGCGAGCGGCGCAAGGCTGCTGAACCGGCTGGAGAGCGATTTCCATACCTGCTTGGCCTTGGCCTCGCTGCCCAGCGCACCCAGCTGGATCGTCCCGCTGCCGGCCGATGGCGCCGCCACGGGCAGGTCCGGCCGGGCAGCTACGGGCGGCGCCGATGCCTTGGGCGCTGACGGGGATGCCTTCACCACCGGCGCAGACGCGGCGGTCGGCGCGGCATAAGCGAGCGCGGGATGAGGCGGCGCCTTGGTCGTCGGGGCAGGTGCTGGTGCGACGGGCACAGTGGCGGTCGCTGGAGCGGGCGCCTTGGGCGGTGCCTGCGGCTCCTGGCCACGATCGCTGCCCGGGCCGGTGATCGGCTGCTCGGGAATCTTGGACAGGTCGATCGGGCTGTCGATATCGTTGCCCGTGCCCATGCGCGACGCGATCACGTCGCTTTCATTGACCGGGAGCCCGCCCGGATTGGCGGGTTTTTCCTTATAGGGTCCGACGGGCGCGTGGATGATCTGGCCGATGTCGGCCCGCTGCGCGCGATGGCGCTGCCAGACGATGAAACCGCCGAACAGGACCGCGATCACGACCAGCCCGATCACCAGCCACAAGGCGACACGGCCGCCACCGCCGCCGCCGTCCGCCTCAGGGAAATCGTCCTCGTCCTCGACCGGCTCGAGCCAGGGCAGGCGCTCACTGCCGAGCGGCTCGCCGCCAAAACCCCGCCGGATTTCCGCCATCCTCTACATCTCCTCCGAAGCCGCGACGCCCATGACGCCCAGCCCATTACGGATAACCTGCCCGATCGCAGCCGCAAGTGCCAGACGCGCTGCGGTGATGGCTGCATCCTCCACGACGAGGAAGCGCCGCGACGGATCGTCATTGCCGCGATGCCATAGCGAATGGAACGCCGCGGCGAGGTCGTAGAGGTAGAAAGCGATCCGGTGCGGCTCGTGCGCGTTGGCCGCGCCCTCGACGATGCGCGGGAATTGCGCGGCGAGCTTGACCAGTGTCAGCTCCTCGTCGTCGAGCAACGACAGATCGGCCGGCGCGGGCAGATCGATCCCCGCCTCCGCCGCGCGCCGGTGGAGCGAGGCGATCCGCGCATGCGCGTATTGAACATAGAAGACCGGATTGTCCTTCGACGCCTCGACCACCTTGGCGAAGTCGAAGTCCATCTGCGCGTCGGCCTTGCGCGCGAGCATGGTGAAGCGGACGACGTCCTTGCCCACCTCCTCGACCATGTCGGCGATGGTAATGAACTTGCCCGAGCGCTTGGACATCTTGACCGGCTCGCCCGCGCGCATCAGCCGCACCATCTGGACCAGCTTGATGTCGAACGGCTTTTCGCCGTGGGTCAGCGCCTTCACCGCCGCCTGGATGCGCTTGACCGTGCCGGCATGGTCCGCGCCCCAGATGTCGATCAGCATGTCCGCCGTCTCGGCCTTCTGCGCATGGTAAGCGAGATCGGTGCCGAAATAGGTCAGCCCGCCATCGGCCTTGCGCACCGGGCGATCCTGATCGTCGCCGAACTCGGTCGAGCGGAACAGGGTCATCTCGGTCGGCTCCCAATCGTCGGGGAGCTCGCCCTTGGGCGCTTCGAGCACGCCTTCGTAGATCAGGCCTTCCTTGCGCAGCCGATCGAAGGCCGCGTCGACCCGGCCCGCTTTCTGGACGGCGGCCTCGGAGGCGAAGACGTCGTGATGGATGCCGAGCAAAGCGAGATCGGCCCGGATCATGTCCATCATGCCCGCGACCGCTTTCTCGCGGAACAGGTCGAGCCATTCGCTCTCGGGCTTACCGACATAGGCATCGTCAAATTCGGCCGCGAGCGCCTGCCCGACCGGAATCAGGTAGTCGCCCGGATAATAACCCTCGGGGATCTCGCCGATATTTTCACCGAGCGCCTCGCGATACCGCAGATGCGCGGACCGGCCGAGCGTCTGTACCTGCGCGCCGGCATCGTTGATGTAATATTCGCGGATGACCTTGAAGCCCGCATATTCGAGCAAAGTCGCCAGCGCATCGCCCACGATCGCACCGCGCGCATGACCCATATGCATCGGGCCGGTCGGGTTGGCCGAGACATATTCGACGTTGACCGTCTTGCCCCCACCCATGGTCGAACGACCATAATCCGCACCCTCGGCGAGGATATTATCCAGTTCGGATCTGATGATCCCCGCGTTTAGTCGCACATTGAGAAAGCCCGGCCCGGCAATCTCGACCGAGGCGACATAGTCGAGCGCGACCAGCTTGGGCTCGATCAGCCCCGCCAGCGCGCGCGGGTTGCTGCCGGCCGGCTTGGCCAGCACCATCGCGGCATTGGTGGCAAGGTCGCCATGGCTCGCATCGCGCGGCGGTTCGACCGTGACGTTGCGGCGATCGAGCCCGCGCACAAGCACGCCCTCGCCTTCCAGCGCGTCGAGCGCGGTGTCGAGATCGGCGGCGAAACGGGCATGAAGCGTCGGCAAGGTCGGTAGGTCCACTATCAAAGAAAGGCGCGCTGTTAGCGGATGGATGCGCCCGCGTCACGCCGGTCCACGCACACCGGCTGCCTGGCGCGAATCGCGCGGCATCGCGCCGCGCGATTCGGAGTCCCGGCCAACTCCCTCTTTTCCGGCCGCGAATGATAAAGAGGGCACTACAGTGCCTTAATTGGTTAACAACATTGCAATATTTTTGCAGACATGTAGTATCGAATATTGTAAGATCGAGCTCGTCACAAATAGTGCCTGTTTTCTTTGCGTGATCAGTTGGGGGAAATATTATGATTAACAAGTTGCTTTTGGCTGGTACGGCCCTTGTGTCGGTCGCGGTGCTCGCAAGCCCGGCATCCGCTCAGATCGCATTGGGCGATACGCTGCAGCTCGATTATCTCTTTCCGGACACCAGCTCGGTCTACGATAGCCAGAGCACGGTTTTCACCGGTGCCGGCACGACCTTGCCCGTCATCTATACCGGTACCGCGACGTTCGATTCCAACCTGATTTCCATCGTTCAGAACGACGCTTGGAATTACAGCAGCGCGCCGTTCAACGGCGTGCGCATCACAGACCTTTCCAACCTGTCGGCGTTCAACGGGTGGAACCTGTTGCCGTCGACCACCATGACCGGCTTCAGCTTCAGCTCGGTCGGCGGCAGCCTGTATGTGAACTGGCAGAGTGTCTCGACCTTCGCGGGCGCCAAGGTTGATCTTGGCGGCGCCGTTCCCGAACCGGCCAGCTGGGCCATGATGCTGGGCGGCTTCGGTCTCGTCGGCGGCGCAATGCGGTCCCGCCGACGTCAGGCGGTCAGCTTCGCCTGACTGTTGCACCTTTACTGACCTAGGGAGAGCCGCCGGTCGCTGACCGGCGGCTCTTCTTTTGGCGCATGCTCGCGGACCCGCGTTCCAGCCAATCGACAGCGCTTTTGACGAGCGTTATAGACGGGCAACACACGTGGGGAAGCTATATGCATCAGGATCATCCGGGCGCCTGGGTCGGCTACGTCGTTTCGGCGATCATCATCTGCACGGTCTTGTTCTTCCGTTTCCGGTCGATGCGGCGCACCCGGAAACTGCAGTTGGAGCGGCTTTGGATCGTGCCCGCGCTCTACGCGCTGGTAACCGCGAGCGTGCTGTATCAGTCCATGCCGAGCGGCATCCAATGGCTCTACGTCGCGGTCGCGCTGGCATTCGGCGGACTTCTGGGCTGGCGGCGTGGCGCGCTGATGCGGATCAACATCGACCCCGAGACGCACGAGCTCAACCAACAGGCCTCCCCCGCGGCGATGCTGTTCATCCTGGTGCTGATCGTCATCCGCCAGGGCCTGCGCATGGAAGCCTCGGAAATGGGCTTCAACGTCGCGTTCCTGACAGACCTGCTGGTCGTGTTTGCGCTTGGCCTGTTCACCGCAACCCGGGTGGAGATGTTCCTACGCGCGAAGCGGATCCTGCAGGGGCATCTCGCCGAGACGTTTAGCTGAGGCTATCGATCCAGCCCGGCAATTCGGCCAGCGCGTCAAGCTGGCGGAAATGGGGATGGGCCTCGGGCGCATCTCTCCGTTCGTGGATCCATGCGCCTTCCTGGGGAATGTAGGCGGCCCAGGCGCCCGCCTCGAGCGCTGGAAAAATGTCCGAGCGCATTGAATCCCCCGCCATCACCGCCCGCTCAGGCGCCACACCATAAGTCGCGAACAGGCGCTGGAAGGTATCAGCCTTCTTGTCGCTGACGATCTCGATTCCGCTAAAGCGGCCGCCCAGGCCTGAGGCAGCGAGCTTGGCCTCCTGGTGGAGCAGGTCACCCTTGGTGACCAGCACCAATCGGCCGCGTTCCGCGAGCGCGTCGAGCGTATCTTCAACGCCCTCGAACAGGATGACGGGATGGGCGAGCAGCTCCTGCCCCGCTTTCAGGATGGCAGCGACCAGATCGCGCGACACAGCGTCGCCCGCCAGCTCGACCGCGGTCTCGATCATCGAGAGAGTGAAACCCTTGGCGCCATAGCCGTAAAGCCTGAGATTGCGCGCCTCGCAGGCGTTCAGCGCATCGCGCGCTACATGCGCCTCGGCGAAGGGCTGCAGCATCGCGAGCAGCGCGTCTTCGGTCGCGTTGAAGTGGAGCATATTGTGCCAAAGCGTGTCATCGGCATCGAGACAGATCAGGTCTATCGGCATGATCTGCCCTTATTGTGGCGCTGGGGCACAGGCCAAGATCAGAACTGGCCGTGCAGCCGCAATCCGAAGACGTGCACCGGGCCGCGGTCGCGATTGTAGCCGGGATTGTCCACGAACTGATAATCGAGCGTCAGCGCCACCGGCGCCCATGGCCGCCAGCTGTAATAGAGCTCGGCGATCTTCTCGGTCCCGGGATGGGGCAGCCCGCCGTCGCCGACCAGCACGCCGATCCCGCCCGCGGCGAGATAGCGCTCATGCACATTGGAGATGCCGTTGGCGACGCCGGCAAATCCGATCGTGTCGCCCTTGCGACCCCACATCGCGCCGTCGAGCGCAACTCCCGCCTCGATCGTGCGATCGACATCGGTGAAATCGTAGGGCTCGATCTGGCCGTCGACCACACCGGCGCGTGCGAACAGGCCGACATATTCGGCGACTCCCTGCTCGATGTTCACGTAGCCGCCGACACGCGTCTGGCGGCGGCGGACGAGCGCGGTGTCGGGTGCGTCGCGGCTCGCCTGTGCAAGTGCGAGCGCATCGTCGAAGCGTCCGAACAGCCCGCGATTGCGGAACAGACCGATCCGGATCGCGCCGTCATACCCGCCAATCTGGTGGCGATGCTCGATCTCGCCGACCAGCTGGTTCTGTCCGAACCCCTTCTCCAGCACTTCGCCATTCGGCACCTTCGAGAGATTGAACAGGCCGGCGCGCAGCGTCCATGGCCCCTGATACCACTCGATCGAAATGCCGGTCGAATAGCCCCAGGCGTCGGCCGCGTAATCGAAGCTGCCGGCATCGACCGCCGCCCAGTTGAGGAAGTCACCACGCGGATCATGCGCATATTTGTTGGTGTCGAACACGTCGCCGACGCCGAACTTGCCCGCGCTGATCACCAGCCGGTCGGTATCAGCCTTGCCCGCGAAGACGTTCTGCGCGCCCTCCACATCCTGTTTTTCGCCGCCGACCCCGATCGTCTGACGGAAAAACGCGCGCTGGAGGCGGGTGTAAGGATGCTTCTTGCCGACCTTATAGGCCTCGGCGCTGGGAAAACCCGCTGCCCCCAATGTGTTGGACAAGCCGAAGCCCTGATCCACCTCAGGATTGATCCAGAATTCGCCGCCGGCCCACGGGTGCACGCCGACGTACAAGGTTGCGTCGATCGTCTCCTTGCGCTGGTGCGGCGTCAGGCTGTTGGCACCGGCATAAGGGGACTCGAAGCCGGGCGTGCCTTGCAGCGTGAAAGTCGCCTGGCCGTGGACCGCGAGCCAATCGGGCTCATCGGCGGCGATGGCGGGCGATACGGCAAGGAAGAGCGAGATCGTTAAGGCGAGGGATTTGAACATGGCACGTCCAATGTCCGAAGGCCGGACGGGTTGCCAAGGTCTTTTCCCAACGTTCGTGACGTAATCGTGACGGAAGCGGCGCGAATTCAGCTGTCGATCTGGTCGAACAGCGACAGCGACCCCTCCGACACGACCTTGGCGGCATTGTCGCGGAAGGACGGGGTCCAGCCGCGCGCCTGACGCTCCTGAGGGCTCATTGCATCATATTGCGTGATCAGGCTCTGGCTGTAGCTGGAAAGACTGCTCATGCTCATCCCGCCCTGCGTGGCGGAGGCGAAGGCCGCGCGCGTCTGCTGATCGAGTGCGGCTCTGGCCTGATGCTGCTCGGCGGGCGAGAACTGCCCGCCCTGGTTGAGCACGACAGCTGACAAGGCTCGACCGCTCAGATTGGCGAAGTTCGCGACCTGCGGCTTCCCGGCCGCTTTCTCCGCCGCGTAAAGCGTGTCGAGCGATGAGCGGACCTCGTTGGCGAGATCGGCGAAGTTCTTCTGATTATCGTCGGCCTCGGCGGCAGCGGCCTGCGCATTGGCGGAGATGCTGACGCCGCTATCGCTGCCGGCGGTGGCGTTCGTCGGGGTTGCGCCGCTGCTCGTACCTTCGATCTTGGCGAGCGCGGCCGAAACGGTGGAGTTTACGTAGGACGAGCCCTGCTGGCTGCTGCTGTTGCCGGAGATATAGGACCAGAGCGACATTGCGGCACCTTAAGACGATGGGTCGCCAAAGGGCCTAGAATCGGATGGTTAACAGGAAGGAAACCATGCGGTGGATTGAAATCCACCCTTCGTGCTGAGCGAACGGATTTTCGAATTCACTCCCCGTCGGGCATGTCCACCGGGCCGATCACCTCGCGATAGCGCGCGACCGCATAACGATCGGTCATGCCGGCGATGAAGTCGCCGATATGGCGGGTGCGCTCGGGCTCGCCTTCGGGAAGACGTGCACGCCATTCTTCCGGCAAGGCCTGTGGGTCCGCCAGATAAGCTTCGGTCAGGCCTGCGACGATCGCCCGCGCATGGTCTGCCACCGCGATCTGCTGCGGATGGTGATAGAGCCTGGAATACATGAAGCGCTTCAAATTGCGTTCGCCCGCCGCCATGGCCGGCGAGAAAGCGATCAGCGGCTGGCCCTGCGCACGTACGTCCTCGACCGAACGGGGATCGGCCGCGGCGATACGGCGGCGGCTCTCCTCGAGCAGATCAGCGACCATCCGCCCGATCTGGTTGCGGATCAGTTCGCTCAAAAGCTGGTCGTCCGAGCAATCCGGCCAGCGCGACAGCGCGCTTGCCCAGCCTTCCGCGATCAAAGGTTCGGTCCGGGCATCCTCAAGAGTCAGGAGCCCTGCCCGGATGCCGTCATCGATATCGTGATTGTCGTAGGCGATGTCGTCCGACAAGGCCGCGACCTGCGCCTCCAGGCTCGGCTGGCCGTGCAGGTCGAGCGGATAGTCCGCGTCGATCTCGGCGAGCGCCCAGGGTGCGTCAGCGATCGGGCCATTGTGCTTGGCCAACCCCTCCAGCATCTCCCACGACAAATTGAGCCCCGGGTGGTGGATGTAGGGCGATTCCAGCTGGGTGAGCACGCGCAACGTATGAGCGTTGTGATCGAAGCCGCCCGCCTGCGCCATCGCCTGCTTCAGCGCATCTTCGCCGGCATGACCGAAGGGCGGATGGCCGATATCGTGCGCCAGGCACAAAGCCTCGGTCAGATCCTCGTTGAGGCCGAGCGCGCGCGCGATCGTGCGGCCGATCTGCGCGACTTCCAGGCTGTGCGTCAGCCGGACGCGGAAATGATCGCCATCGGGCGCGACGAACACCTGCGTCTTGTGCCTGAGCCGGCGGAAGGCGATCGAATGGACGATGCGGTCGCGATCACGCTGAAATTCGTCGCGCTGCCCGCGGTTCGTCCCGGATTCGAGCGGATAGCGGCGCCCGCGGCTCCGCGCGGGATCGGCTGCGAAAGGGGCGAGCGCCATGGCAGCCAGATGGCCATCGCAGCGGCACTTGTCGAGCCCCCTACACCGTCATGCAGCGAACGCTGGCATCCGTATCCCGACCGTCGAACAATGGCTGAAACGCCGGAGATGGACCCCAGATCTCGCTGGGATGACGAGTGTTGAGTTGACTCTATGTAAGCATATGCTTACGGTAAGTAATGGCTAACGCAATGCAACCCCTCGATGCGCTCGCCGACCCGACGCGGCGCGCGATCTTCGAGCGGGTGGCGAAACGGCCGCAATCGGTCGGCGAGCTGGCGGCGGACCTTCCCGTCTCGCGGCCAGCCGTGTCGCAACATTTGCGCACGCTCAAGGAGGCGCACCTTGTGATCGACCAGGCTCAAGGAACCAAACGCATCTACCGGATCGATCCGCGCGGGTTGGGGCTGATCCGCGCTTGGCTCGACGATCATTGGGGGGAGGCGCTGCGCGCCTTCCAGAAGTTCACCGATCAGGAGGGTATATGACGATTGCACCGATCCATCGCACGATCGAGGTAGCAGTGCCGCCCAAGCGCGCGTTCGAACTGTTCAGCTCACGGATGCACGATTGGTGGCCGATCGGACACAGCATCTCCGACGACCCACGCGTTGCGATCGAGATGGCGCCCTATGTCGGCGGCTGGTGGGGCCAGATCGGGGAAAACGGCAGCCGCGCGCAATGGGGCAAGGTGCTGGCGTGGAAACCACCCGGCCAGTTGCTCCTTGCCTGGCAGATTAATGCGGAATGGCAGTATGATCCTGGGCTCGTAACGGAACTGGAACTCACCTTCACGCCGGTGGGAATGAACACGCGGGTGACACTCGAGCATCGCGATCTTGAACGGTTCGGCGAGAGCGCGGAGAAGATGGCCGAGCAATTGCGCAACGGCTGGCCGGGGGTGGTCCAGGCCTATGCCGACCTAGCGAATGGGAGACTGGAATGCGCCCCAGCCTGTTCTACCGCCTAGCCGCGATCGTGAGCCTGCTGTTCTCGATCGGCCATACCGCCGGGTTCCTGACCTTCCGTCCCAAATCCGCGGAGGGTCAGGCTGCTGTCAAGGCCATGGCGGTCGTGTTCAATGAAGACGGCACGCGTTTCAGCTATGAAGGCTTCTATGTAGGCTTCGGCCTGACCTGCACCCTCGCAATGCTGCTGATCGCGGTCTGGAGCTGGTGGCTGGGCAGCCTCGCCAAAGCTTCGCCGCGGGCGACGATAATGCCCGGCTGCGCATTGCTGGCGTATCAGGTCGGCGGGCTGGTGCTGGCCGCGCTCTACTTCCCCGCGCCCGCGATCGCCTTCTCGGCGCTGCTGCCGATCCTGTATGCCGTCGCCGTGGCGGGGGCAGTGCGCGCTTAGGGTCGTTTTTAGCTTCGTTGAATCGGTACCACGTCTGTTTCCGCCTTGCTGAAACAGACTCTAGTCGACCCGCTCCACCTCTTCGCCCGTGCGCGTTTCGACGCGGAAGGTGGAGAAACCCTCCCTCTTGCGCTCGCCTACCCAATCCTGGGCGGCCTTCGACGTCGGGAATGGTCCGATCAGCAGGCGGTTGGTGAAACGATAATGCGTCGTCCAAGGCGATCGGCCCGCAAGCTGCGACGCCCATTTGCCCTTGAGCTTGTCCCATTCCTTACCCAGGTCGCGCTTGTTCGCGCCGCCCGCAATCTGCACCCAGTGGCGCGCGGGATTCTTGCGCGCCTCTTCACGCGCTTCGGCTTCTTTCTCGCGCCTCGCCTTTGCGGCAGTTTCCGCCGCCACACGGCGCTTCTCGGCCGCGCGCGCTTTGGCGTCGAGCTTGGCCTGTCGGGCGGGATCGATCTGGGCCGGCTGCTCGGCCTGCGTCTGGGCCGCCGCCTGTACCTGCGCGAAGCTCTGCGCCGGGGCGGCGGGCTGTTGCGGCGTCAGCGTCGCGCGGTCGATCGGTATGCGAGGCGCGGCGATGATCGTCGGCTTAACCTCGGGCGGGGTTTCACCCGGAAAGCGGCCGAGATGGACCGCAGCCGCCCGATCCGATGGCTTCAGCGCGGCGAGCCGGGGCAGATAGGGGGCAAGCGCTGCCACCTGATCGGGTGGGAGGACCAGCGAGGCGTCATGCTGCGCATCGGCCACATCGCCCGTCAGCGCGTAGACGAAGACGCGGTCGCGCCAGGCGGGCACATCCTGTTTGCGCAGCAAGGGATCGAGCGTGGCGAGCGCGGAAGCGCGGTCCCCCGCGAAGGCATAGCTGAGCGCCATTCGCCGCGTGACCTCATCACTCGGCTTGGTGCGAAGCGCGAGCCCGTAATCCGCCTGCGCGCGCCTGGGCGCACCACGCAGATCGTAGGCAAGGCCGCGATCGGCGGCGATGTCCGCCTGGTTGACGCCCAGGCCCACCGCCTCGTTGAACAGCCGCAGCGCCGCGCGGGCATTGCCGTTGGCAAGCATCGTTGCGGCAAGCCCCGCCTTGACCTGACCGTTCTTGGGATCGAGCACGTCGGCGCGCGAGAGGAAGCCCGCCGCGGCGTTCGTGTCGCCCACCGCAAGCGCCGCGCGCCCCGCCCCGATCAGCGCCTGCATATTGTCGGGCGCGGCGGCGAGGATGCGCAGATAGCGCGACAAAGCCTCGGCGCTATCGCCGCGCTGGGCTGCCTGCTGCGCAAGCTGGAGCGCATCCGGCGCGAGCTGCTGCGGCGCCTCGACCGGCTGCATCTCCTCCTCCTGCGCATGGAGCGCTGCAGGCAGCGCGGCGAGGACGGCGGCGAGCGCCAGCGGGCAGAGCTTCGAAAATGGAACCACGCGCCATGTCAAAGACCGAGCGCGAGCAAGTTGCAAGAGGCGCGCTAGTTGCTGTCGTCCAAACGTTTCGGGGCGGCGACGATCTCCCCTCCCATTCGCGGGAGGGATCGGGGAGGGGTTTTCCAGCAACTGTCCTCCCCCAGTCCCTCCCCGCAAGCGGGAGGGGAACAGGCAGGATTACTGGTTGCTTTGGCGGTTGAGGAAGCGGGGGATGTCGAGCGGGTCGCGTGCGCCCTCATCCTCGTCCTCTTCGTCGGAGCTGGTTACCTTGGACGAGCCGCGCGCCATGCTGGACATGCGCTCAAATAAGGTGCTGCCCCCGCGCGACGGCGTCGGGGCAGGTGCCGCAGCGGCCGCGGCGGGCGCCGCCTCGTCATTGTCCTGAAGCCAACGGCGCGGGCCCGAGCGCGCGGGGGCCTCGGCCAGGTCTTCGTTGAATGCGGCGATCGCTTCATGTTCTTCGGGCGTCGCGCTGACCTGGATTTCCTCGCCCAACACGAGCTCGTCCTCGTCATTCTCGGCATCCAGCACCGGGGCCGGGGTCGCCGGCTCGGCCAGATCGAGCGTCGGTGCTTCCAGGGTCAGCGGCTGAAGCTCGGCTACGGGCGCTGAGGCGGCGGCTTCGCTCCCCGGCACACGTATTTCGGCGCGGCTGCGCGCGGGGAAGCTGAAGGGCTTGGCCGGCTCGGGCATGTTGGCGGCATCTGCCTCGATGCCGGTCGCGACGACCGAGACGCGGATCTTGCCGTCGAGATCGTTGTTGAATGCCGAACCCCAGATGATGTTGGCATCCGGATCGACCAGATCCTTGATATGGTTGGCGGCCTCGTCGACCTCGAGCAGGCGCATATCCTCGCCACCCGTGATCGAGACGATGACGCCCTTCGCGCCCTTCATCGAAACGCCGTCCAGCAGCGGGTTGGCAATCGCCTTTTCGGCCGCCTCGATCGCACGATTGTCGCCCGACGCCTCGCCCGTGCCCATCATCGCCTTGCCCATCTCGCTCATCACCGAACGGACATCGGCGAAGTCGAGATTGATGAGGCCAGGCATGACCATCAGGTCGGTGATGCCGCGCACGCCCTGCTGCAGCACCTGATCGGCCATCAGGAAGGCTTCCTTGAAGGTCGTGTTCGGATTGGCGATCAGGAACAGGTTCTGGTTCGGAATCACGATCAACGTGTCGACATGCTTCTGCAGTTCGGCGATACCGGCATCGGCCGAACGCATGCGGCGCGAGCCTTCGAAACTGAACGGCTTGGTGACGACGCCGACAGTAAGAATGCCCTTTTCACGCGCAGCCTTGGCGATGACCGGGGCAGCGCCGGTGCCGGTGCCGCCGCCCATGCCAGCGGCGATGAAGCACATATGCGCGCCGTCGAGCGCTTTCTCGACCTGCTCCATCGTCTCTTCGGCGGCGGCGCGGCCGATTTCGGGACGGGAGCCGGCGCCCAGACCCTGCGTGATCTTCATGCCGAGCTGAATGCGGCTTTCCGCGGGCGAGGCGTTGAGCGCCTGCGCGTCGGTATTGGCGACGATGAAATCGACGCCCTGAACCTCGGACGCGATCATGTTGGCGATGGCGTTTCCGCCCGCACCGCCGACGCCGATCACGCTGATCCGCGGCTTCAACTCATCGACCTCGGGCCGGAGAAATTCGATCGCCATTTCAGTCTCCAATCACGAGCGGAACGCCGCTTTGAGGTAGAGTGCCCCAAGTGATTCGCGGGCGCGAGAGATTTTTAAGGTTAACGGCATCTTTTCCTGTTGATCGTTTCCGAAAAGACTCTGTTTCAAAAGGCTTAGATTCCGCACTTAATATCCGCTGCGCACAGCCGCGATCAGCCGCTGGACGATGCCGGCGGGCGACATGCGCACCACCTGTTGCGGGCCCGGCGGCGGACCGAGGTCGATCGGATCGGACGCAGCATAGAGGACGAGGCCCGAAAGCGTCGCGAAACTCATGCCCGAATGCGCCTCCGGCATGCCGATCAGTCCGCGCGGACGCCCGACCCGGACCGAGCGGCCGAGTACGCCCTGCGCATAATCGGCGATGCCCTTGAGTTCGGCGCCGCCGCCGGTGAGCACGAGCCGGCGCGCGATCGGGCCGATGAAGCCGAGATCCTTCAACGCCTGCTCGATTGCGGCGAACCAATGTTCGAGGCGGACACGGATCACCGAGATGAGCTGGGCGCGGCTGATGCGCAGAGGTTCGGCGCCATCGGGGCCGCCCGCGACCTCGATCATCTCGTGATTGTCGCGCGGAGACGTCTGGGCGGAGCCGTGGAAGCATTTGAGCCGCTCGGCCTGCGCGCGGCGCATGCCGAAGGTCGAGGCGATATCGTCGGTAATCTCGCCCGCACCGATCGGCAGCGAGGCGAGGCCGACGAGCAGGCCGCCCGCGAACAAGGAGACATTGGTCACGCCCGCGCCCAATTCGACCAAGGCGACGCCGAGCTCGCGCTCCTCCTCGGAGAGGCAGGCCATCGCCGTCGCGATCGGCGAGGCGACGATCGATTTGACCGCAAGGTGCGCCGAGCGGACGCACAGATCGAGGTTGCGGACCGGCGACGGATCGGCCGAGACGACATGGATATCGACCCCCAGCTTTTCGGCATGGAGACCGAGCGGCTGGCGCACGCCGTTCAGTCCGTCGAGCGTGTAGAGCGCGGGCTGCGCGTGAAGGACGAGCCGGCCTTCGGGATCGATCGAATTGCGGCCGGCATGAAGCAGCTCGTCGATATCCCGCTGTTCGATCCTTTGGCCGCCAAGCGCGACCTCGACCGAGGCGACGTCGCTATAGAGCCCGCCCGCGGAGAAGCTGACCCACACTTCCTCGATATTGGTGCGCGCGATCCGTTCGGCCTGCTCGACCGCCTCGCGCACCGCATGTTCGGTGCGCTCCATGTCGGTGATGAAGCCGTGCTTGACGCCGCGGCTCTCGCGCTGGCCGGTGCCGAGCACCTGCAGTCCGCCCTCCGCCGGCTGCGCGATCAGCGCGGCGATCTTGGACGAGCCGATATCGACTGCGGTGATCAACCCTTCAGACCTCGGTTGCGCCATCCCATTCCCCTTAGGTCGGCGTCGAAGCGTTGGTATCGGCGGCGTTCGGATCGACCACCGGCGGCGGGGTCGGATCCTTGATCCGCTCGCCCGGGTCGGACGAGGTGCGCACCACCATGCGGGCGGGATCGCGCATGTCGATATGGACATAGCCCTGGCCGAGCAGGCGGGATTCCTGATCCTTCTTCGCGAACAACGCGAGCGCCTGGATCGCGGCATCGTCGCCCTCGGGCAGCGACAGGGTCTCGCCCGACTGGAAGCGCAGGTCCCAGCGGCGCTGGCCGACCCAGGTCGCGCCCTCGATCAACTGCTTGAGCGGCGCCTGGCTCGCGATCAGGCTGTGCAACTGGCCGATATGGCTTTCCACCCCGTCGCCGATCACGAGCGGAAGCGACACGGGCATCGTGTGCGGATCGACCGCGGCGAGGATATGACCCTTGTCGTCGATCAGATAAAGCTGCTGGTTGCGCTGGAGTACGGCGCCGGGCACGCGTTCGACCAGGTCGATCGCCAGCGTATCGGGCAGGCGACGCGAGACGCGCGCATCTTCGATCCAGCCCAGCTGGAGCAATTGCGCACGCAGCTGGGTGAGATCGACCAAAGGCATATCCTGGCCATGCGCTTCGGAGACGATCCGATAGACAGTGTCGCGGTCTACCTGCTTGAGGCCGGTCAGCTGGATATTGTGGACAACGAAGCCCATCCGGCCGAGCCCATGCGCAGTGGCCATGCCCGTCATCTGGGGCACACCCATCGCAACCAGCCCGCCGATCACGCCGGCAGCAACGATCAGGCCGAACGACCAGTTGCGCAGGCGGCGGCCCAGGCCTTCGGGCATCGGAATTCGCGCCAGGAAGCCGTCGCTGGTCTTGGCGGGCGGGCGGCGGCGCGCCGGAGGCTTGGCGTGGACCGCACTGCCGCGACCGCCGCGGGTCGTGACCTGGGCGCGCGCACGGCTCATTTCAAAGCCTCGTCGATGATCGTCTGGACCAGCCCCTCATAGGTCATGCCGACCAGCTTCGCCTGTTCGGGAACGAGGCTCAAGGGGGTCATGCCCGGCTGAGTGTTCACTTCGAGCAGGTAAAGGCCGTCGACGCCCTGCTCGTCGTCCCAGCGGAAGTCAGACCGCGACGTTCCCTTGCAGCCGAGCAGCCGATGCGCGCGCAGCGCCATGTCGAGGCATGCTTCCGCGATATCGGCCGGGATCTCAGCCGGGCAGACATGCTGGGTCATGCCGTCGGTATATTTGGCGTCATAATCGTAGAAGCCGCTCTTGGGCTTCAATTCGGTCACGCCCAGCGCGCGGTCGCCGACGACGGCGGTGGTGAGTTCGCGCCCCTTGATGAAGGGCTCGGCGAGCAGTTCGTCGAAATGCGCCCACGGCCCTTCGACATCGCGGCCGATGGGGTTGCCGTAATTTCCGGCCTCAGTGACGATCGCGACGCCGACGGAGGAGCCCTCGTTGACCGGCTTGACGACATAGGGCCGCGGCATCGGATCAGCTTCGAACAGGCTGGCCGATTTGACGATCTGCCCGCCGGGCATCCGGATGCCGTGCGGCACCAGCTCATTCTTGGTGAGCTGCTTGTCGATCGCGATTACCGACGTGGCGAGACCCGAATGGGTATATTTGATCCCCATCAGGTCGAGCATGCCCTGGATCGTTCCGTCCTCACCGGGCGAGCCGTGGAGCGCGTTGAACACGACATCGGGCTTCGCCTCATGCAGGCGCAGCGCGACGTCGCGATCCATATCAATCCGCGTGACGCGATGGCCAAGCGCCTCGCACGCCTTGGCGACGCCTTCGCCCGAAACCAGGCTGACCTCGCGCTCGGCGGACCAGCCGCCCATCAGGACTGCGATGTGGAGCTGGCTCATTAGATCCTCCCCGCTTGCGGGGAGGGGGACCGCCGCGAAGCGGTGGTGGAGGGGCAGTTCGGCTGGGCGCCGCGCTCGTGGCAACGCCCCTCCACCGCGCTGTGCGCGGTCCCCCTCCCCGTTCCGGGAAGGATCATATTGCCCTCCCCACGCGCTGAATTTCCCACTCGAGCGTCAGGCCGCTCTTTTCCTTGACCCGGCGACGCACTTCCTCGCCCAATTCCTCGATCTGGGCGGCGCTGGCCGAGCCCAGGTTAAGCAGGAAGTTGCAATGCTTCTCGGAAACCTGCGCGTCGCCGATCCGCAGGCCGCGGCAGCCGGCCTCGTCGATCAGCTTCCAGGCCCTGTTGCCCTCGGGATTCTTGAAGGTCGAACCGCCGGTGCGGCTCCGCAGAGGCTGCGAGGCCTCGCGTTCGGCCGCGATGCGATCCATCTCCGCGCCGATCGTGGCGGGATTGCCAGGTGTGCCTTCGAATAAAGCTTCGACCACGACAGCACCCGCGGGCAGTTCGGAATGGCGATAGGTGTAGCCGAGCTTCGCCGCGGGCCAGGTCTCGACATTGCCGTCACGGAGCACGACCGTGACCTCGATCAAGATGTCGCGCACCTCGCGGCCATAAGCCCCGGCGTTCATCCGCACAGCCCCGCCGACTGTGCCGGGAATGCCGCGCAGGAATTCGAGACCGGCAATCCCACCGTCGCGCGCCGCGCTGGCGACGGTGATACCCATCGCCGCGCCCCCTGCCCGCACGCGCCGAGAATCATTGGTGCCGGGTTCGATCGCGACCTTCGCGAAAGACTTGGGCAGCCGCACGACCACTCCGGGGACCCCGCCGTCGCGCACAATCAGGTTCGAACCGACACCAACCGGCAAGACGGGAGTCGCGGGATCTAGCCCGGCGAGGAAGCTCGCCAGATCATTCACGTCGCGCGGGCGCACCAGCCATTCTGCCGGCCCGCCGGTGCGGAACCAGATGAAATCGGCGAGACTGCCCTGATGTTCGGCATCGCCGTGCAAGGGCGGAAGGGCGTAGCAGGTGCTCACCCGCGCGCTTTCCTGATCGCGTCGGCCAGGCCTGCCGCCCATTTGGTGATGTCGCCCGCGCCGAGGCAGATCACCATGTCGTCGTGCTTGATGATCCGTGCGAGCTCGGTCGCAAGCGCGTCGGGGCCCGAAATCTCTTGCGCCGCGCGGTGGCCGCGCATCTTGAGACCCGACACCAAAGCTGCGGCATCGACGCCCTCGATCGGCTGCTCGCCCGCGGCATAGACGGGGGCGACATAGACGATGTCGGCGTCGTTGAACGCGGTCTGGAACTCATCCATCAGGTCGTGCAGGCGCGTGAAACGGTGCGGCTGTGCCACCGCGATCACCCTGCCCTGCGCGCCCTCGCGCGCGGCCGACAGCACCGCGCGGATCTCGACCGGGTGGTGGCCATAATCGTCGATGATCGTGACGCCATCCACCTCGCCGACCTTGGTGAAGCGGCGCTTCACGCCCGCAAACTTGGCGAAGCCGGTGCGGATGACCTCGTCCGGGACGCCCAGTTCCAGCGCGACGCCGATCGCGGCCAGGCTGTTCTGAACATTGTGGCGGCCCGGCATCGGAAGCTCGACACCCTCGATCGAACGGGTTGATCCGTCGCGGTTCCGGATGATGACTTCGTAGCGGTTGCCGCCGGGGATCGGGGTCACGTTGACGCCGCGAATGTCGGCCTGGGCGGAGAAACCGTAAGTGACGACGCGGCGATCACGCACGCGCGGGATGATTGCCTGCACCTCCGGATGATCGAGGCAGAGCAGGGCCGCGCCATAGAAAGGCACATTCTCGATGAACTCGACGAAGCCGTCCTTCACCTTCTCGAACGAGCCATAATGGTCGAGATGCTCGGGATCGATATTGGTAACGATCGCGAAGGTACCGTCGAGGCGCAGGAAGCTGCCGTCGCTCTCGTCGGCCTCGACCACCATCCAGTCGGATGCCCCGAGGCGCGCGTTCGAGCCGTAGCTGTTGATGATGCCGCCGTTGATCACGGTCGGATCGACCCCGCCCGCGTCGAGCAGGGCCGCGACCATCGAGGTGGTCGTGGTCTTGCCGTGCGTGCCCGCTACCGCGACGGTGGATTTGAGCCGCATCAGCTCGGCCAGCATTTCGGCGCGGCGGACGACGGGAATGCGCTTTTCGAGCGCGAGCTCCACCTCAGGATTGCCGCGCTTGATCGCGGTCGAGGTCACGACCACCGCGGCGTCGCCCAGATTTTCCGCCTTATGGCCGATCGCGACGGGGATACCGCGCTTGCGCAGCCCCTCGACGACATAGCCTTCGGCCACGTCGGAGCCCTGCACCTTGTAGCCCAGATTGTGCATCACCTCGGCAATGCCGGACATACCTATGCCGCCGATCCCGATGAAATGGATCGTGCCGATGTCGGTTGCGACGCCCCGCATCTTAGATCCCCCTCGTTTCGGAGAGCATCCTTGCCGCACCGCCAACTGCCAAGCCCGGCGCTACCGCAGCCTTGCCCCTTTGATCGTCCCCGATCGCATCCATCACGGGCGTGCGGCCGAAGCTTTCGACCAGATCGGCGAGGTCCTCGGTCGCGAGCGGGCGACCGCATTGCTTGGCGTGCGCGGCGGCGGCAATCAGAGCCTCGGGATCGCCGGTAAGGCGCATGATCTCGGTCGACAGCCGTTCTGGCGTGAACTGGGATTGGGGGATGGCGCGCGCGCCGCCTTCGATCGCCATCTCGTGCGCATTCGCGGTCTGATGGTCGTCCATCGCGCTGGGCAAAGGCACGAGGATTGCTGGACGGCCGGCAACGGTTAGCTCGGCGATGGTCGACGCGCCCGCGCGGGCGATGACGAGGTGCGATGAAGCAAGCACTGTGGGAAGATCTTCCAGATAGGTGGTGAGTTCGGCGTCGAGCCCGAGCCGAGCATAATCGGCGCGAACGGCCTCGATATCCTCGGGGCGGCATTGTTGCACGATCTTTAGCCGCGCGCGCAGCCGTTCGGGAAGCAGGCCAAGTCCCGCGGGAACGACGCTCGAAAGGACGGTTGCGCCCTGGCTCCCCCCGGTGACGAGCAGTCGGAACGCTGTGCCCTCGCCGAAATCGGGAAAGCGCTCGCGCCCGATCGCCTTCACTTCCTCGCGCACCGGATTGCCGACGAGGTGGGTCTTGCCCGCGAATTTTGACTTGAGCCGCTGAACATGCGGATAGGCCGTCGCAATCGCGTCCACGCGACCTGCGAGCAGGCGATTGACCCGGCCAAGCACCGCATTCTGCTCGTGCACCGCGGTTGCGATGCCAAGGTCGAGCGCGGCGAGCAACGCGGGCAGCGCGGGATAGCCGCCGAAACCCACAACCGCGGTCGGCTTGAACTCGCGGTAGAGCTTGCGCGCCATCTCGCGCCCCGCGCGGATGCCGAGCCAGGCCTTGAACCAGCCAAGCGGCCCGCCCGCGGGCCGGCCGGCGGGCATGACATGCGTTTCGATATCTCCGAACAGACCGGGGATACGCTTGCCGCGCTCGTCAGTGACCAAGGCGACACGATGCCCGCGGCGCACAAGCTCGCCCGCCAGCGCATGGGCCGGAACCATATGCCCACCGGTGCCTCCGGCGGCGAGAACGAAATGCCGTACGACCTTCACTTGGCCTGCCCCTGGCCTCCCCAGGTCACGATGTAAGGCGAACGCATCAGGTAGGGATTCTTGCGCGTGAAGGCGAGCAAAAGACCGAAACCGATCGAGAGCGCGATCATCGACGAACCGCCATAGGAGATGAAGGGCAAGGTCATGCCCTTGGACGGGGCTAGGTGGACGTTGACCAGCATGTTGATGATCGCCTGCAGCCCGAACTGGGTGACGAGGCCCGCGCTGGCGAAGAACAGGAAGCGATCCTCCTCATGCAGCAGGCGCATGAACACGCGCACGACGATGGCAAGGAAGATGAGCGCGATCGCCAGGCAGGCGATCAGCCCGAACTCCTCGCCGATTACCGAGAAGATATAGTCGGTATGCGCCTCGGGCAGGCCGAATTTCATCGTGCCGGCACCCGGGCCGCGCCCGATCAGCCCGCCATGCGTGATGGTGCGATAGGCCGACACCATCTGATAATCGTCGACCTGCTTCGACGCGTCGCCGATCTTGAGGAAGGCGTTGATGCGCATCTGCGCGACCGGATAGAAGAGGTAGGCCATCACGATCGCGCCGATGCCCGCGCCGCCCAATGCGCCCAGCCACTTCATCGGCACGCCCGACAAGGTGAGCAACACCAGCCAGACCGAGACGAAGATCACCGTCTGGCCGAAATCGGGCTGCTTCATCAGGAAGGCGGCAATCACCGCCAGAAACGCGAAGCTGATCGGTACGACCGGCAGCTTGGCATCCTTTTCCTTGAGCGACAGCAGCCAGGCGACCGCGACTGTGAAGAGGGGTTTGAGGAACTCCGACGGCTGGACCTGGATCGGCCCGAAATAGATCCAGCGTTGCGCGCCATTCTTCTCGGCGCCACCCATGATCGGCACCATGATCAGCATGACCAGGAACAAGGTCGCGCCAACCAGGGCCATGCGCCGCGCCACGACCTTGGGCAGCATCGACACTATTACCATCACCGGCACGGCAAGCCCGGTCCACATCAACTGGCGCCAGAAATAATAGCGTGCGGGCATGATGTGGGTGGCGTCCGAATAACGCTGCGCCGCCGCCGGCGCCGCCGCCGCGACCGCGATCAGGCCGATGCCGATCAGCAGGGTCACGAGCAGGAGCAGGACGCGGTCGATCTCCCAGAACCAGGTGCCGAGCGCCGAACGGTCGCCCCGGCCGAAGCGCTCTCCCCGCCGCCGCGCCAGCGCGCGCCGCCTGAGTTCGGACTGATCGAGCTTGGGTGCCATCGTCGCCATCTTACAGTGCCCCCACCGCCGCACGGAAGGCCTCTCCGCGCGATTCATAATCCTTGAATTGATCGAACGAGGCGCAAGCGGGCGATAGCATCACCACCTCGCCCGGCTGCGCAACGGCCGCCGCATCATTGACCGCCTGTGCGAGCGTCTGGCTTTCGGTCACCGGCTTGCCGGCATGGCGCAAGATATCCGCAAACATCGGCCCCGCCTGCCCGATCGTATAGCCGGCGAGCACATGGCCAAAGAACGGCGCGCAATCGTCCAGATCGTCGGTCTTGGGCAGGCCGCCGAGGATCCAGTGAATCTTCGGGTAAGCCGCCAGCGCCGGCGCGGCCGCGGTCGCGTTGGTCGCCTTGCTGTCGTTGACGTAGAGCACCCCGCCCTTTTCGGCGACGCGCTCCATGCGGTGCGGGAGACCGGGATAGGTGCGGAGCCCCTGCTCGATCTGATCGTCCATCACGCCCAAGACTTTGCATGTGGTGATCGCTGCAGCGGCGTTTTCAGCGTTGTGGGGGCCCTGCAGGGCGGGCCAGTCGGACTGGCCTTCTACGCTGCCGCCGTGAAACATTCGGACATAAGCAGCCCGGCCAAGTTCGTGATCGAGATCATAGGCTAGTTCGTCAGCCTCGACGTTGGCCTCCGACAGGACCGCAATGTGCGCGGTCGATTGCATAAGGAACAAGCGCCGCTTCGACGCGACATAGCCTTCAAACCCATCATAGCGATCGAGATGATCTGGCGTGATGTTGGTCAGCACCGCGACGTCGCAGTCGAGGCCGAAGGTCAGGTCGATCTGGTAGCTCGACAGTTCCAGCACATAAACGCCGCCCTCGGGCAAAGGATTCTGGCTGAGGATCGGCAGGCCGATATTGCCGCCCATCAGGGCCGGCACGCCCGCGGTCTTGAGGATGTGATGGATCAGCGCGGTGGTGGTCGACTTGCCGTTGGTACCGGTAATGCCGACCACCTTGTGCGGCGGCAGGCTCGGGCGGGCTAACGCGAACAGTTCGATGTCGCCGATCACGGGCACCCCGGCCTTGCGGGCATGATCGGCTATCGGATGCGAGTTGAGCGGCACCCCGGGCGAAACGACCAGGCCGTCGAAACCCGCCAGATCGATTTCAAGGGGATCGGCGAAGGTAACTCCCGAAACGTTGGCGCGCGCTTCCTCGCGGCTGTCCCACGCCGTCACCTCCGCCCCGCTCGCCAGCAACGCCTCGACCGTCGCGACGCCGGAGCGCGCGAGCCCGAGGACGGCGTAGCGTTTGCCGCGAAAGAAGGGACTGGTGATCACCGAAGCTTGAGCGTCGCGAGGCCGACCAGCGCCAGCACGAAGCTGACGATCCAGAAACGGATCACCACGGTCGGCTCGGACCAGCCGATCTGTTCGAAATGATGGTGGATCGGCGCCATCTTGAAGATGCGCTTGCCAGTCCTCTTGTAGAAGAAGACCTGCAGGATCACCGATACCGCCTCGACCACGAACAGGCCGCCGACGATGCCGAGCACGATCTCATGGTGGGTCGAGACCGCGATCGCGCCCAATGCGCCGCCGAGAGCGAGGCTGCCCGTGTCGCCCATGAACACCGCCGCCGGGGGCGCATTATACCAGAGGAAGGCGAGGCCCGCGCCGATGATCGCGGCGGTCAGCAGCACCAGATCGCCCGCGCCCGGCACGTGCGGGATGCCGAGATAATGGGCGAACTTCACGTTGCCGACGAGGTAGGCGAAGATGAAGAAAGCGAGGCTGGCGATGATCACCGGCATGGTCGCGAGGCCATCGAGGCCATCGGTCAGGTTCACCGCATTGCCGAACGACACAATCGTGAAGGCCGCGAACAATATGTAGAACGGCCCGAGATCGATCACCGGCCCGTTGTAGAAGGGCACGTACAGCAGGGTGCTGTTGCCCGACAGGATGATCCACGATGCCAGGCCCGCGACCGCGAACTCCAGCAGCAGCCGAACCTTGCCCGACACGCCCTTGTGGCTGCGCTTGGTAACCTTGTCATAATCGTCGAGGAACCCGATCAGCCCGAAACCGAGCGTCACCAGCAGGCATGCCCAGACATAACGGTTGTTGAGGTTCATCCAGAGCAGCATCGAGACCGTGACCGAGGTCAGGATCATCAGCCCGCCCATCGTCGGCGTCCCGACCTTGGCGAGATGGGTCTGGGGGCCGTCGGAGCGGATCGGCTGGCCCTTGCCCTGGCGGACGCGCAGCCAGCCGATGAACTTCGGCCCGATGATCAGCCCGAGGAAAAGCGAGGTCAGTGCCGCCGCACCCGCACGGAAGGTGATATAACGGATCAGGTTGAGGACGTGCGGAAAGCCGAGATGTTCGGCGAGCAGGTACAGCATAAATCCTTATCCTCCGGCCAAAGCGTCGACGACGCCGGCGAGCCCGACCGAATTCGATCCCTTGACGAGAATTGCATCACCCGGCGCGATCAGGTGCTGGGCACGATCGGCGGCGGATGCGGCATCGGCCACATGGACGAACTCGACCTTGCCCTCAAGAGCCTCAGCCAAAGCTTTCATCTCCGTGCCGACGAGCAGTGCCAGATCGACGCCAGCCTCCGCGATCGGCTGCGCGAGCGCGGCATGCAGCTCCGCCTCTTGCGGCCCGAGTTCGCGCATCGAGCCAAGGATCGCGACCTTGCGACCTTGCTCCCGCCCCAGCATCGCGAGCGTCGCGCGCATCGAGGCGGGGTTGGCGTTATAGGCCTCGTCGATCAGCAGGGCGTCGCCGTCGGGCAGCCGGATCGTGACGCGCCGCCCGCGCCCGGGCAGGCCCGCCATGTCGGCGAGTGCGAGGCCTGCCGCCGCGAGGTCCCCGCCCGCGGCTTCGACGACAGCCAGAACACCCAGTGCGTTGGTGATCCAATGGTCGCCGGGCGGGCCGACGGTGAAGCTCAGTTCACAGCTGCGCAGACGGGCTTGAACGAACGTACCCTTTGGGCCGGGCATGCCTTCGCGCGCATGAATGTCAGCGCGGGGGTCGCGGCCAAAGGTCACAATCTCGCCAGCGTAGGCCATGGCTGCAGCCATCAGACGGTCGCGATGCGGACTGTCGTAGGGAATGACCGCCGTGCCGCGGGGCTCGATCCCGCGGAAAATCTCTCCCTTGGCATCGGCGATCTCGCTTTCGTCCTTGAAGAAGGCGCCATGCGCGAGCGCGACGGTGGTGACGAGCGCGACATGCGGACGGACCAGGCGGGTCAGCGCGGACAGCTCGCCGGCATGGTTCATGCCCATCTCGAACACGCCATATTGGGTGTTGCGCGGCATGCGTGCGAGGCTCAAGGGCACGCCGACATGGTTGTTATAGCTTTTGAGCGAGCGGTGCGCCTTGCCCGGCGCGGCGCGGTCGAAGGCGGCGAAGAGCGCTTCCTTGACGCTGGTCTTGCCGACCGATCCGGTGACCCCGATCACCTTGCCGCGCATCCGCTGACGGGATGCGAGGCCGAGCGCGTCCAGCGCGCTGGTTGTGTTGGCGACGATTATGTGCGGGCCGGCGACCGGCTGCGACACCAGGGCGCCCGCCGCACCCTGTGAAAAGGCCTGTTCGACGAAGCGATGACCGTCAGTGGTATCGCCCTTGAGCGCGATGAACAGGTCGCCGGGGCCAACCTCCCGGCTGTCGAAGGCGACGCCGCTTACGTCGAAATGATCCGAAGCGCGGCCCCGCGTGGCGAGCGCGATTTCGGAGGAGGTCCAAAGCGCGGTCATACTGCCGCATTCCCTATAGCCCGTTCATCCTGACCGAAGTGAAAGGACGCTGCAGTACCAGTGGGGAAACGTCCTTCGACTTCGCTCAGGACGAACGGGATCTTGGCCTGGCCATATAGACGGGTCATCCCGCGCACTCCCGGGCGACCTGGACGTCGTCGAAGGGCAAAACCCGGTCGCCAACGATCTGGCCCTGCTCGTGGCCCTTGCCCGCGAGCAGGACGATGTCGTTGGCGCCGGCTTCGGCGATGGCGGCGGCGATGGCTTCGCGGCGGCCGCCTATCTCCGTGGCTTCGGGGGCGCCGGCCATCACTTCGGAGCGGATGAAGGCCGGATCCTCGGAGCGGGGATTGTCGTCGGTGACGATGACATGGTCGGCAAGGCTGGCCGCGACCGCACCCATCAGGGGGCGCTTGCCGCGGTCGCGGTCACCGCCTGCGCCGAACATCACGATCAAACGACCCGCAGTATGCGGCCGCAACGCCTGAATCGCGGCCTCCAGACCGTCCGGCGTATGGGCATAATCGACGTAGATCGGGGCCCCGGCGCGGCTGATCGCGGCGCGTTCGAGGCGCCCGCGCACGGGCTGGACGCGTCCCAGAAGGGCGAAAATACCGGCAATTTCGCCCCCGGTCGCGTGCACCAAGCCCGCCGCGGTGAGCGTGTTCGCCGCCTGATAGGCGCCGATCAGGGGCAATTTGACGATGTGAACCTTGCCCTCGGCTTCGATTTTGAGCGTCTGACCGAGCTGGGTCGGGGTGCGCTCGACCAGTTTGAAGGTCTCGCCCTTCGCCCCAAGCGTGATCAATCTGAGCCCGCGCTCGCGCGCAATCTCGGCGACGCGGGTCGAAGCGGGGTCGTCCATCCACACGACCGCGGACCCATCGGGCTCGATGACTTCGCTGAACAGGCGCAATTTGGCCTCGAGATAGGCCTCCATCGTGCCGTGATAATCGAGATGATCGCGGCTGAGATTGGTGAAAGCGCCCGCCTGGACCGGCAGGCCTTCAGTGCGGAACTGGGCGAGGCCGTGGCTGGAGGCCTCGAACGCGGCATGTGTGACGCCCTCGCGGCGCAGCCCCGCCATGTTGGAGAGAAAGGTCGCGATGTCGGGCGTGGTGAGGCCGGTCGAGACGCTATCATCGGCGGTGGTGACACCCAGGGTACCGATCGAGGCGGCATGATAGCCCGCCATCCGCCACAATTGGCGGGTCAGCTCGACAGTCGAGGTCTTGCCGTTGGTGCCGGTGACCGCGACCACCGTATCCGGGAAGGGCGCGAAGAACCTGGCCGCCGCCTGTGCGAAGGCGCGGCGCGGTTCGGCGTCGGCGATATGGACCGCGCCGTGGACCACCGCCTCGGGCCGGGCGAAGACCGCGACCGCGCCGGCCGCGACCGCATGCGGAATGTAATCCTCACCATTGACCTGGGTGCCGCGGAACGCGCCGAACACGGTGCCCGGCGCAACCTTGCGGCTGTCGATGGCGAAGCCGGTTATCCGCGTATCCGCACCGCTTGGCTTGTCGCCGATAAGCTCACTCAACCACATTCTTGGACGGATCTTTCTTTTCGAGGATGAGCGGCATCAGGTCCGACACATCAATGTCCTGCGACAAGTCAGGCTGCACCCCCAGAAGCGGGCCGATCCGCGCGATGATCCGTTTAGCCAGCGGCGCGGTCATCCAACCTGCCGTCTTGAAGCCATAGGTTGCCTTGCTCGGCCGCGCATCGTCCAGCACGACCAACGTCACATAGCGCGGATGATCGACCGGGAACACACCCGCGAACACGGTGATGTTCGCATTCCTGTCATAGCCGCCGAACTGGTTGACCTTTTCGGCGGTGCCGGTCTTGCCGCCGACGCGCAGGCCCGGCGCGTTGGCGTTGGTACCCGTGCCCTGCAACACGACGAGGCGCATCAGCTGGCGCATGCGCGCGCTGGTCGCCTCGCTGATCACGCGCTGGCCGGGGACCTGCGCGCCCGCAGGCCGCTTGAGTAGGGTGACGGGATGCATCACGCCGCCATTGGCAAGTGCCGCGAACACGCGCGCCAGATGGAGCGGCGTCACCGCGATGCCGTGACCGAACGAGGTGGTCAGCAACGTGGATGTACCCCAGTTCGCCGGATATTGCGGCTGACCGCGTTCGCGGAGCTCGATATCGGTGCGCTTGTCGAGGCCGAGCGTCTTGAAGAAGGTCTGGACGTTGTCGATCCCCAGCGCCTGCGCGATCTGCGAGGTGCCGATGTTGGACGAGAAGGTCATGATCTCGACCGTGGTGATCGGGCGATGCTTGGGCTCGTCGTCCTTGATCCTGAACCGGCCGACCTGGATCGGCGCGCTTACCTCGTAGGTCTTCGACCAATCAGTGATCACTCCATGCTCGATCGCATTGGCGAAAGTGATCATCTTGAAGGTCGAGCCGAGTTCGTAGACCGCCTGCGTCGCCTTGTTGATCATCACCTGCTGATCGGACGGATCGACGCCCTTGAACGGCGCATTGGGATTGATGTCGGGCAGCGAGGCCATCGCCAATATCTCGCCCGTATCCACGTCCATGACGATGCCGGCACCACCCTTGGCCTGGGTCTCGGCCATGCGACGCGCAATCTCATTCTCGACCGCCGCCTGGACGCGCGTGTCGATCGACAGCTGGATCGGCTTGCCTGCCTTCAGATCGTCGTCGAAATAGCGCTCGACGCCGATACCGGTGATGGTCGGCTTGCCCTTCACCGCCTCGACCACCTGCGAATAGCCGAGCAGATGGCCCGCCATCGCCCCCTGCGGGAACAGGCGATGCTGCTCGCTCAGCAACAGCATGCCGGGCTCGCCCAGCGCATGGACCGCGGCGGCCAGTTCCGGCGGCGCGGGCTGGCGCAGGTACATGAACTTGCGCTTCCCGTGCAGGATCGCTTCATATTGGGCGACCGTGCGCTCAGGCATCAGCTGATTGAGCGCGACCGCAAGCTTGTCCTTGTTGCCCAGCACCTTTTGCGGATTGATCGCAATCGCCCACAATTTGATCGTGGTCGCGAGCGGCTGGCCGTTGCGATCGGTGATCTCGCCACGGTCGGCAGCGTCGGCGGCGGCGCTTCGTACGTCGGGCCCGCCGAACAGGCAGATCTGCACGAGACGGAGCGCGATCAGCGCGGTGATCAGCACGAACAGGAGCATCAGCCCCATCAGCCGCTGCTGGGCGACCCCCAACGCACCGGACGGGGCGGCCGCCGCCATATCGCGAACCTCTACGCGCCCGGCGCGGTCTATGCGAAGAGCGGCGGGCGCGTTCACCGCGCCGCCTTGGTGCTGTCCTTGGTACCCCTGGCTTCGCGCGCCGCGAGCGCGCTTATGTCGGCCGGGAGCAGCGAATTAGGGAACGGGTCGCGCGCGGCGAGGCGGATCGGCTCATGCTTGGGCTTGGTCTTTTCCGCCGGCTTGGCATCGGCCACCTTGAGCGCCTTGGGCTCGGAAGGCCCGGGCGCGGTCTTGCCCGCAGCCTTGGCAGGCACTCTCGCGGGCTTAAGCTCGACCGCGTCCTCATGTGCGGCGGGCGCGGGCGTCCTGATCAGTTCGAACGATGCTTTCTGCACGGTCGGCGCGGCATCGGCGGCAGGCGTATCGCCCAGGCGGTTCGGCGCGGGGCGGACATAGGCGGCGGTGCGCAACATCGGCGATGCGGGCACGTGCGCATCGGCCGTCGCGGGAGCCGGGGCAGTTCCCTGCAGTGCCGGACCGGGTGCGGGCTGATAGGCGACATTGGTCGGCGAGCCCTGCTGTGAGGCGATCGCCGGATCCAGTTGGAGCGCCGGCTGGCCATGGTGGCCGTAAAGACTCGCGAGCTGAATGCCGCTCGCCACGAACTGGCTGGGACGCGGCGCCTGCAGCGCAAGCACGTCACGGTTCCAGGCCTCGAGCTGACCCTGGCGGGCACGTACGCCGATTTCCGTCTGCAGCTTCGCGATATCGTCATGCGTATCGGCGATCTGGTGATCGACCTTCTCCAGCGCGCCCCGTTCGGACGCGACCGACTGCGACACCAGATAGCAGCAGAGTGCCGCCGCTGCGACGCCCGCCACCCGCCACACTGCGTTGAGACGCGTCGCGACGATCATGATGCACGACCTTTCTGTGCCCAAGGACTGGCCGCGGTGCGCCGGGCGACGCGCAACGTGGCGGAACGGGAACGGGGATTGCGGGCAAGCTCGGCCTCACCGGCGCGAACCGGCTTGGCGACGGCCTCGAAGCTGGGCGTGCGCTGGGCGATTTCGGGCAGGTGACGCGAGCCGGAAGGCGTGCTGCCGCTACGCTCCTTGAGGAAGCGCTTCACGATCCGGTCTTCCAGGCTGTGGAAGGACACGACCGCCAGCCGGCCACCGGGCGCCAGCGACGCTTCGGCAGCGGCGAGGCCGTCCTCCAGCTCGCCGAGCTCGCGGTTCACATGGATGCGGATCGCCTGGAAAGTCCGGGTCGCGGGATCCTTCTTGTCGTGCTCGCGATAGCCGAGCGCCTTGCGCACGATCTGCGCGAGTTCGCCGGTCCGCGTGATCGGGCGGGCGGCAACGATCGCGCGGGCGACGCGGCGCGACTGACGCTCCTCGCCGAAATGGAACAGGACATCGGCGATCTCGGCTTCGTCAGCCGTGTTGACGAAATCGGCCGCGCTCATGCCCGCCTGGCCCATCCGCATGTCGAGCGGGCCGTCGGCCTGGAAAGAGAAACCGCGATCGGCGCGATCGAGCTGCATCGAGGACACGCCGACGTCGAGCGTGACGCCTTCGACCTGGTCGACGCCACGATCGGCAAGCGCTTCCGCCATCCGCGAATAGACGTCGGAGACGAGCCGCAGCCTGCCTTCGCTCTCGGCGACCAGTGCCTGACCTTCGGCGATGGCATCGGGATCGCGATCGAAGGCGATGACGTTCGCGCCGGCGGCCAGCAAAGCGCGCGTATAGCCGCCGGCCCCAAAGGTGCCGTCGACATGCGTCTCGCCGGGTTGGGGCGCGAGGCCGGCGATCACTTCGTCAAGCAATACGGGGATGTGGGGCGCGGACTGGCTCATGCCTCCCGCTCCTCGAGATAATGGTCGAGCATCCCGAGCATCATCGGATTGCTGGCGAAGGCGACGCGCGCATTCTCCGGACTCAGAATCTCGAAATAGTCCCGCACCCCCACGAAGAAAGCGAGGTCGCCGATCTTGCCGAGCTTGCGCAGGATCGGCGGCAGAACCATGCGGCCGGCGCTGTCGAAGGCGACCGGGGTGGCGGTCGCGAGTTCGTCGCGGAAGGCATCTTCCTCGGCATCGGCGCGCTCGGCCGCGGGCAGGTCGGCCACGCGAGCGGTGAACTTGGCGTCGCGGTCACGGACGCCGGCCGGATCGAAGGCACGGAGGCGATCACCCTTCGGGCTGGGGGCGATCATCAGCTCCTTGACGGCGTCCTTGCCGTCTTCCTGGGCGCGGCGCTCAAGCTGGGTGCGGAAGGCAGCCGGCACCGATACGCGGCCCTTTCCGTCGACCGCATTCAGTTGATGCCCAACGAAGAAAGTCTCCCTCGCCACCCTTATTCCACCCTGCTTTCCGCAGAGGGGCGCCCGGTCCCTCTGTCGGCCAATGGCGGGCTGCGCATGGGCGCGCAGTTTCCACCACTGGATAAGCGTGGATTAGCATGGGTTTTACATGGGTTTCAATGGCATTCTATGGAACAGGCTGTGTATTCCATGGTGGCGGTCGGGTGGAACGGATGCGTAAATATCCCCGGAATCCGGCGATTCCGGCGGCATGCAGCCCTGTGGATAAGAATGTGGGAGGATTTTTTCGCGCTATCCCCCTCCGGACGCAAACTTCGCCGCGACTCGAAAGGACCCGACCGTCAATGCGCCGGGGGGTGCGAGCGGGGCTTGGCCGGGGTTGTGGCGACGGGTTGCTCGGCCTGATCCGGACTGCCGGGCGCGACCCCGAGTTCGGCAAGCGGATCATTCTGCGCGGTGTCGTTGGTGGCGGCAGCACTGTTGGCGCCGGACTGATCTCCCCCCGCGACATGGACGAAGGTGGTCGCGAGCATCACCAGCAGGAAGACCCAGGCAAGCCCGATCAGCCCGACGCGCACGCGATGCATGGGCTTCATTCGGTATTGCACGGCAATTGCGTCATGCCCCCTAGATAAGCCTCAACTCGCCGCTTGTGAATCTCGATTCGGTGGAGGGGCAAATCGCGCCAGCTTTGGCGCAACGACGTCAACACAGACCCGCCATTGCGGCTGCCTGTTCCGGGTTTCTTTCTCCAGCCGGGTTCCAACCCCTGCCGGCCCGTAAATAGCTGGTTTTCGTCAGCTGAGCTGGCGAGTTTGCCACTGATCTGGCCGTCAAGGCGATATCGGAATGGCGCGGCCTATTGTTCCACGGTTTTGCGTAAAAACTCCCGTTGCGGCACCAACGAAGTCCTGCAATAAGCTCCGATTATATAGGATATGATCTTCCGACGGGCGGCAACACACGCGGAAGAACCTCGGGGAGGAAATCAGATGAAACGAGCCGTTGCTGTCCTGCTGGCCACCATCGCCACCGTCGGCCCCGCAGTCGCACAAACCGCCGCTCCGCCGATCGTGGAAGATTTCAAACCCTCTTCGGTGAACCAGCCGGGTCAGCAATATCCGCAGGTCAATTCGCAAGGCTATGCCCGCTTCCGCATCGTCGCGCCCGACGCGCAGGCCGTGAAGGTGAGCCTCGGGCTGGGCGGACGAGGCGGCACCGTCCTTGCCAAGGCTGCGGACGGATCGTGGATGGGAACCTCGGAAGGACCGCTCGACGAGGGCTTCCATTATTATCACCTGACCGTCGACGGTGGCGTGCTCAACGATCCCGGCACGTTGAACTTCTACGGTTCGACGCGCTGGGAAAGCGGCATAGAAATTCCGGCGCATGACGCGGATTTCTACGCGCTGAAGAACGTTCCCCACGGTCATGTCGACCAGGTGCTGTTTCCGTCCCCGAGCACCGGAACGCAACGTCGCGCGTTCGTCTACACGCCGCCGGGATATGATCAGAATCAACGTACGCGCTATCCGGTCCTGTATCTGCAGCATGGCTGGGGCGAGGACGAGACCGCCTGGTTCAACCAGGGCCACGCCAATCTGATCATGGATAATCTGATCGCCGAGGGGAAGACGCGGCCGTTCATCATCGTCGCGACCTACGGCATGACCAACGATGTGCGGCCGGGCAGCCCCGGCGGTCTTTCGAGTTTCGACATCAAGCCGTTCCAGACAGTCCTGCTCAACGAACTGATCCCGTACGTCGACTCCCACTTCCGCACGCTTTCCGATCAGCGCCACCGTGCGATGGCGGGCCTTTCCATGGGCGGCTTCGAAACCAAGCTGATCGCGCCCGCCAACCTCGACAAATTCGCCTATATCGGCCTCTTGAGCGGCGGGACTTTCTCTCTCGACGACGTCAACAAGACGCCGGGCTTCAAGGACAAGGTCAAGCTGGCATTCGTCAGCTTCGGCAGCCGGGAACTCCAGGGCGGAAACAGGGCAGGTCCTCCGGGTGCCCCTCGCGCCGATCCGCGCGCCAACGCCGATGCGCTGAAGCAGGCCGGCATAAACAGCGTCTTCTATGTGTCGCCCAACACGGCGCACGAATTCCTGTCCTGGCGGCGCAGCCTGCACGAATTCGCGCCTTTGCTCTTCCGGGACTGAGGAGCCGCCGAACACATTGTTGTCGTTCAGGCGAGGTTATGAGCGGTGGTGATCTCTGTGCGTCCTGGCGCGAAGCGCGTCTCCGGGCGGATAGGAACCCCATATGCACAAAGGCGCAGTCCTTATCGTAGCGGGCGTCATGGCGCTGGTGCCAATCTGGGGGGCAACGCTGTCGGCGGCCGAGCCTCCGGCCGGGGGGACGATCTCGATCGAGCCCAAAACCGCAGACGGCGACTATGATTCCTCGGTGGCGTCCTTCGTGAACGCGGCGCGCGAAGTGCTCGCGGCCAAGGGGTTCACCATCCTGGAGGACTCCGGCCACGCCGCCTACGTCGCCGAGCTGACCCTGGGCCGGGTCGAGGTGGGAACGGGCACAGCCAAGGCCTCGGCAGGGAGTACGGGCGTGATGCCTGGCGGCGCTTCCGGCAGTGTCGGCGCGGGCGTAGTCATTCCGCTCCCAACCGGAAAATCCAGGCTCGTCCCGCTCCAGCGCGTCCGGCTGGAGCTGCGCATTCGCAAGCGGGGAACGGACGGCACCGTCTGGGATGGCGCCGCCGTGACGGTGCGGGCGGCGGGCACGAAGAAGGGCGCGGACGACGTGGTCGCTTCGGACCTCAGCCAGGCCCTTCTCCGCAGCTATCCTGCGGAGCCCGAGGATGTCGTGGGCGTGCCTTGAGCCTTAACGCGGTCGAGGCGCTATTGCCGACGCTTCGACAGGCCCATGACCCAGGTCATGGGCGGAGCGATCCTAGCGGACGAGCCATTCGGGAACGGGCAGATCCTTCGACCGCAACCACTCCGGATTGAACAGGGTCGACAGATAACGCATCCCGGAATCGCACAGGATAGTCACGATCGTCTTGCCCGGGCCCATGTCGCGCGCCAGCGCCATCGCACCGGCGACGTTGATGCCGGACGACAGACCCACGCACAGCCCCTCGTTCCGGAGGAGCGCGAAAAGCTGATCGAGCCCCTCTTCGTCGGAGACGCGATATTGCGTATCGACCGGCGCACTTTCGAGATTGGCGGTGATACGGCTCTGGCCGATCCCTTCCGCCACCGACGAACCTTCGGCACGCAACTCGCCATGCGCATAATATTCGTAGAGCGCGGCCCCGTGCGGATCGCTGATCGCGATCGTCACGTCCTCGTTGAACTCCTTGAGCCCGAGCCCCACGCCCGCCAGCGTGCCGCCGGTACCGACCGCACAGGTGAAACCGTCGACCTTGCCGCCGGTTTGCGCCCAGATTTCGGGCGCGGTGGTGCGGATATGCGCCAGCCGATTGGCAATATTGTCGAACTGGTTGGACCAGAGCGCGCCCGGCGTCTCCTCCGCAATGCGGCGCGACATGTGCACATAATGGGCGGGGTTGGAATAAGACGTCGGTGCGACCTCGATCAGCTCGGCGCCAAGCGCTCGGAGCGTATCCTTCTTTTCCTGGCTCTGCGTCTCGGGGATGACGATCGTGGTGCGATAGCCCTTGGCATTGCCGATCAAGGCGAGGCCGATCCCGGTATTGCCGGCCGTGCCCTCCACGATCAGCCCGCCCGGCATGAGCGTGCCATTGGCTTCGGCATCCTCGATAATGAATTTAGCGGCGCGATCCTTGACCGATCCGCCCGGGTTCATGAATTCGCATTTGCCGTAGATTTCGCAGCCGGTCGCAGCGCTGGGGCCGGCAAGGCGGACGAGCGGCGTATTGCCGACAAGGGCGGGCACGCCTGGAGCGGGGTTCACCATGCGTGCCGGGATAAGCATGCTGGCCGGGCGGGGCAAGCAAGCTTCGGTTTCAGTGGCTGCGGTTTGTTTTGGGGGCACCCGCCAAACTCCACGCTCGTCATGTCGACGAAAGCTGGCATCCATCTCCTGCCGTTGCGCCAAGCGGGATAGTCGGGAGATGGACACCCGCTTTCGCTGGGGTGGCGATTATGAGCTGGAGGCGTCGGCGATGTGGGGGCGCGGGCCGGTGCAGCGCCGGTTCAGCCCCGCTGAACCACGCGGGAAGCCAACGGTTCGTCGCATTGCAGCGACTTTTCTTCAAGCCGAGTGTGGTTGTTCGTGTCACAAGAGCGTCAACACTCTTGACGTAATTTGCCGCACCCGCGAAAACTGGGATCGCTATGAAGCTTAAAATTCTCCGCGCCATGCCGCTCGCCGCCTTTTTCCTGCTCGCAGCTTGCGACTCCCAGCCGACCACGATCGTCGCTGGCGGTCCGAGCGATCCTGACGCCGACAAGATCAAGGCTGCGAAGCCGGTCAAGTTGCCGCCGGCGATGCTGGCCAGCAAGTCCTATCGCTGCAAGGACAACAGCCTGATCTATGTCGACTGGTTCAACGACAACCAGACGGCGAACCTGCATCTCAAGGAAAAGGGCGCGAGCCCGACCGTGCTGAGCGCGCCGAAGGCGGGCGACCCCTATGTCGGTGGCAGTTACACGCTGACCGGAACCGCGACCGCCAAGTCGGTCACCCTGAAAAAGGGCGGCGCTGCGCAGGATTGCGACGCCTGATCGCCTGAAAAATTTGAACCCAAAGGGCCGGCGAAGCGATTTCGCCGGCCTTTTTCTTTGACCTGCGGGCAGGCTCGGCTATCGGCACCGGGCATGAGCGAAATCACGCCTGCAATCGTCGCCGAACACGGCCTCTCCCCCGAAGAATATCAGCGTGTGCTGAACGCGCTGGGGCGCGAGCCGAATCTGACCGAACTCGGCATCTTTTCGGTGATGTGGTCGGAGCATTGCAGCTACAAATCCAGCCGGCTCCATCTCAAGAAGCTGCCGACCACGGGGCCGCAGGTTATTTGCGGGCCAGGCGAGAATGCGGGCGTGGTCGATATCGGCGACGGCCAAGCCGCCATCTTCAAGATGGAGAGCCATAACCACCCCTCTTACATCGAACCCTATCAGGGCGCGGCGACCGGCGTCGGCGGCATCTTGCGCGACGTCTTCACGATGGGCGCGCGCCCGGTTGCGAACCTGAACGCGTTGCGCTTTGGTCGGCCCGACCATCCCAAGATGCGCCATCTCGTCGCGGGCGTGGTCCACGGGATCGGGGGCTATGGCAATTGCGTGGGCGTGCCGACGGTGGGCGGCGAGGTCAATTTTCATGGCGCTTATGACGGCAACATCCTGGTCAATGCGATGACCGTGGGCGTCGCCGAGACCAACAAGATCTTTTATTCGGCAGCCTCCGGCATCGGCAATCCGATCGTCTATGTCGGCTCCAAGACCGGCCGCGACGGCATCCATGGCGCGACCATGGCCTCGGCCGACTTCGGCGAGGATTCGGAAGAGAAGCGTCCGACGGTACAGGTCGGCGATCCCTTCACCGAGAAATTGCTGATCGAGGCGTGCCTGGAGCTGATGGCATCGGACGCGATCGTCGCGATCCAGGATATGGGCGCGGCGGGCCTGACCTCGTCGTCGGTCGAGATGGCGTCGAAGGGCGGGGTCGGGATCGAGCTCGACATGAATGCGGTGCCCTGCCGCGAAACCGGCATGACGCCCTATGAGATGATGCTGTCTGAGAGCCAGGAGCGGATGCTCATGGTCTTGAAGCCCGGCCGCGAGGGTTTTGCGGAGGCGATCTTCCGCAAGTGGGAGCTCGATTTCGCGGTGATCGGCCAGGTCACCGACACCGGCCGCATGGTGCTGACTTTCAACGGCGAGACAGTGTGCGATATCCCGCTCGGCCCGCTCGCCGACGACGCGCCATGTTATGACAGGCCGCACGTAAAGACGGTGGTTCCCGCCATGCCCGCCGACCTGCCGGAGAGCCTGGATCCCGCCGCCGACCTGCTCACGCTGATGGGTTCGCCCGATCTCGCCTCGCGTCGCTGGATCTGGGAGCAATATGACCACATGGTCGGCGCGGACACGGTCCAACGCCCGGGCGGCGACGCCGCCGTGGTGCGCGTCCACGGTACCGACAAGGGGCTGGCGATGAGCACCGATTGCACGCCGCGTTATTGCTATGCCGACCCCTATGAGGGCGGGAAGCAGGCAATCGCCGAATGCTGGCGCAACATCACTGCGGTCGGCGCGACCCCGCTCGCGACCACCGACTGCATGAATTTCGGCAACCCGCAGCGGCCCGAGATCATGGGCCAGTTCGTGGGCTGTATCGAGGGCATGGCCGAGGCCTGCAAGGCGCTCGACTTCCCGATCGTGAGCGGTAACGTCTCGCTCTACAACGAGACCAAGAATGACGACGGCACGGGCAGCGCGATCCTGCCCACGCCCGCGATCGGCGGGATCGGCCTGCTCAACGACTGGAAGAAGTCGGTCGGGATCGGCTTCCGGGGCTGCGGCGACATCATCCTGCTGGTCGGCACACGCCAGGGTCATCTTGGCCAGTCGCTGTGGCTGCGCGAACTGCACGGGCTCGATGGTCGCGACGCGGGGCCGCCGCCGCCGGTCGATCTCGCCGCCGAGCGCAGGACGGGCGACTATATCCGCGAAGGCATCGACCTCGGCTGGATCACCGCCTGCCACGACGTCTCCGACGGCGGCGTCGCGGTCGCGATCGCGGAAATGGCACTGGCGGGCAAATGCGGCGCGCTGATCGACGGGCCGACGCCCTTTGGCCTGGCCGGATCCTTCTTCGCGGAGGATCAGGGCCTCTATGTCGTAACCGTGCAGGATATCGCCCTGCTCGGCTTCCTCGCCGGCGCGCAGGCGCACGGGATCGAAGCCGAACCGATCGGCCGCACCACCGCCAATCGCCTGATCTTCGAATGCGAAACGGGCGATTATTGCGTGTCGCTCGACGCGCTGCGCACCGCGCATGAGGGTTTCTTCCCGAACCTGATGGGCGCGGACGCCGCTTTGGCGTAAAGCATCCTTCCTCGTTCCGGGGAGGGGAGCATGGCTGGCTATTCGGGGGCACCGTTGGCGGCGAAGCTGGGGCTGAAGCCCGGCCAGCGAGTCTGGCGCGACGGCATGCCGGCGAATGTGGCCGATGACATCGGCGATACCGGCGCGATCCTGCTCGATGCGCCAAGCGCGCCAATTGACGTTGCTCATATCTTCAAGACGGAGCGCGCCGCGTTGGCGAATGATCTGGCCGCACTCAGGCGAGTGCTGGTTCCTGCCGGCTTCGTCTGGGTGTCCTGGCCCAAGCGGGCGTCGAAAAGGCCAACCGACATTGACGAGAACGTCATCCGCGACATCTGCCTGCCGATGGGGCTGGTGGATGTGAAGGTGTGCGCGATCGACGCCATTTGGTCGGGACTCAAGCTGATGATCCGCAAGGAGTTGCGATAGCGGAAGAAGGAGGGGGTATGATGGACGCTGTGAAGAAGGACCTGGGCTGGCGCATCCTGCTGGCGACGGCCATCGCCGGCACGCTCGATATGGGCATGGCGATGATCGAGACGGCGCATGCCGGCAAACCGATCGGCGGCATGCTGCGCGGACTTGCGAGTGGACCATTCCCGCCGGCCGCCGACTGGGGCAGAGCCGGCGCAGTGGCGGGCCTGGGGGTCCATTATGCGATCATGGCGGTGATGGCGGCGGTGTTCCTGATCGCGCGCGAGCGGATCCCCGTCGTCAGGCGGCACACGATTCTTGCCGCGCTGGCCTATGGCGTGATTCTGTGGCTGGTCATGTACGGGGTGGTTCTGCCATTGCGGTTCGGCGTGCCCTTCCCCAGCCCCAAGCCTGCAGCGATCGCGAAGCAAGTGTTCGCACATGTCGTGCTGGTCGGTCTGACCTTCGGGTTGGTGGCGCGCCGCGGCACCGCCTAGTGCAGGCCGCGCGCGGCAGCGGCCGCATCGTCACGATCGATGCGATTCGCGGCTTCGCGGTGTGCGGCATATTGGTGATGAACATCGTGTCGATGGGCATGCCCGTCTACGCCTATGTCGATCCGCATTATTATGGCGGCGCGCAAGGCTGGGACCTGTTCGCCTGGGCTGCCGCTTATGTGTTTGTCGACGGCAAGCTGCGCGCGCTGTTCACGATGCTGTTCGGGGCGTCGCTGCTGCTGATCACCGATGCCGCCGAGGACCGGACGCCGGGGCCGGTGCGCACCCATTATGCGCGCATCTTCTGGCTGTTCGTGTTCGGCATGCTCCACGCCTGGTTCGTCTGGTATGGCGACATATTGGTCGATTATGCGATTGCCGGCGCGGTCGCCTTCTTCGCGCGCAAATGGGACAAAGGCGCGATCGGCTTCGCGGCCTTTTGCCTGATCGGCTTCTCGCTCGCGCATAGCCTGGTCGAATATCGCGACATGCAGGTGCTGCAGACGCTTGCCAACGCACCGCACCCGCCCGCCGATGCCGTGCAGGCATGGGACAAGGTGCTGGCACAAACCCTACCCTTCCCCGACACGGTCGCGCGCGAGGTCAATCTCTACCGCGGCGGCTGGGCAGACGTCTTTCGAATGCGCGCGATGACGACGCATGATTACCAGACGCTCTATTTACCGATCAGCATGCCCGATACCTTGGGCTTCATGCTGCTCGGCATGCTGTTTTACCGCCTGGATTTCTGGAGCGGCGGCTGGAGCAAGCGCGCATATATATGGACCCTGATCGGCGGGGCGATCACGATCCCGCTCTATCTGCCGCTGGTTCACGCGATCGAGACGCATCATTTCGACCCCGCCTTCCTGCCGCTGGCCGATGTGGCAACCCTGCTGCTTCGGCCCTTCCTGACGCTGGCTTATGCCGCCGCGATCATCCTTGCGGTGCAAGGCGGTATGGCGCGTTGGCTGACGGCAAGCCTGGCGGCGGCGGGGCGGATGGCCTTCTCCAACTATCTCGGCACCAGCCTGATCATGACCACGATCTTCTACGGTTATGGTTTCGGCCTGTTCGGTCAGTTCCACCGCGCGCAGCTTTACTGGCTCGTGCTCGGCCAGTGGTTGCTGATCCTCGGCTGGAGCCCATTGTGGCTGCGGCATTTTCGCTACGGCCCGTTCGAATGGGCATGGCGCAGCCTGTCTCGCGGCCGTCTGGTAAGAATTCTTCAAGCTATTGCGAGTTAGTCTCAATAGCCCTAGATAGGACTTGTTGATTCGGAGTCGCAAATGGTCGTCTGCCACTGCAATGCGCTGCGTGAACGCGAAGTCCGCGAAGCCGTCCGCTCCGGCGCGCAATGCCCGGTCAGCGCTTACGCTTCGCTCGGTGCGCGGCCCAAATGCGGCCAGTGCCTGCCATTCGCCCGCGAACTGATCGCCGAGGAGCAGCAGGCGGCGGTCTAGCTGCGAACGACTCTCGCGAGTCGTTCGCGCTTCAAATCCTCCGCTCCTGTGGTTTAAGCGGCCTTTGAACGAAGGGAGCCGTGCCATGAAGGGCGACGAGAAAGTCATCGAATTCCTCAACGCGGCGCTCAAGAACGAGCTGACGGCGATCAACCAATATTGGCTTCATTACCGGCTGCTCGACCATTGGGGCATCGCCCGGCTCGCCGATTATGAGAAGCATGAGTCGATCGACGAGATGAAGCACGCCGACATGCTGTCGGAGCGCGTGCTGTTCCTCGACGGCCTGCCCAATTTCCAGATGCTGGGACGCCTCCGCATCGGCGAGACGGTCGAAGAGGTGTTGCGCTCCGATCTGGCGCTCGAAGGCGACGCGATACCGCTGCTACGTGATGCGATCGCGCATTGCGAGACGGTGCGCGACTATGTCAGCCGCGACCTGTTTCGTCGGATCCTCGACAATGAGGAAAGCCATGTCGATTTCCTGGAGCGCCAGTTCGACATGATCGAACGGATGGGGATCCAGAATTATATCCAGCTGCAGTCGAAGCCGGCCGAAGAGGAATAAGTCAGCCGACCTTGCGGCCGAATCCGCCGACCGAGCGACGCAGCGGCATCGCCACCGCGGGCTTGGGTGCTACCGCATGCTGGAGTGCGACGAGCGCTTCCTCGAACAGCGGGCGAAGCTTCGCGCAATGCTCGACGATATCGGTCGGGAAGGCATGCGCCTCGACTCCGGCACGCGCCGCCGTCTCGATATACTCGGCCGCATAGCCCAGCGCCTCGGCACCGAATTGCAACGCCTCGCCCTTGAGCGTGTGCGCCGGACGCACCAGTGCAACCGCGTCGCGGTTCGCGACCGCCTCCTCGACCGCCTGGACCGACTTGACGCCATCCTCGGCGAAGTAGCCGAGAATGCGCGCGAAGTGCGCGCCCAGCTCGAGGCGGATCGCGCTCAAGGTCTCGTGATTGATTTGCGGATGTCCGCTCACTGCTATTCCCTCTTCGCGTTACGGCGGAAGAGGCTCTTACCCCATAGCGGGTAAATCAATTGTTATTGAGGCGAGCCCCTGGAAACTAAAAAGCCTCCATCTTGGGGATAAATCGCCCAGCCGTGCGCGTCGGCGAGCGCGGCGATCTCGGCAGGGGCGGCGGGATCGTCCGCGAGGATCCTGGCACGATCGGCGTTGCGCATCACGCGCGCCAGGCGCAGCACCGGCCAGGGACAGCGCAGCCCGCGCGCGTCGACCGTGACCGTCATTTGGTGCCGAACGGATTCTTGGGCGCGCGCAGGTTGAGGCGCACGGGCACCGCGCCGAAGCCGAGTTCGCGGCGAATGCCGTTGACCAGATAGCGGCGATAGCTTTCGGGGAGCTGGTCGACCCGCGTGCCGAACAGAACGAAGGTCGGTGGACGCGTGCGGGCTTGCGTCAGGTAACGCAGCTTGATGCGCTTGCCGCCGGGCGCAGGCGGGGGATTGGCCTCCAGCGCGCGTTCGAACCAGCGGTTAAGCTCGCCTGTGCCGACGCGGCGCGACCAAGCTTCGCGCGTGTCGAGGGCGGCCTGGAGCAGCTGATCGACGCCACGCCCGGTGACACCGGAGACCGTGATGAGCGGCAGACCCTTCACCTGCGCCAGCCCCTCGTCGAGCGCGCCGCGAATGCCTTGGAACAGCTGTGGCGCATTTTCCGCCACATCCCATTTGCTGACCGCGATAATCAGCGCGCGACCCTCCTCGATCACCTGGGACGCGATCCGCAGATCCTGCGCCTCAAGCCCGCGGGTCGCGTCGAGCAGCAAAACCACCACTTCGGCGAAATCGATCGCGCGCTGCGTGTCGGCGGCGGAGAGACGCTCCAGCTTGTCCTCGACCTTGGCCTTACGGCGCAGGCCGGCCGTGTCGATCAGCCGCACAGGATGGCCCTGCCATTCCCATTCGATCGAGATCGAATCGCGCGTGATGCCGGCTTCGGGCCCGGTAATCATCCGTTCCTCGCCCAGCATCTGGTTGACCAGGGTCGATTTGCCCGCATTGGGGCGGCCGACAATGGCCAGCTTGAGCGGGCCGGTCGCGCCCTCCCCTTCCTCTTCCTCGGCGAATTCGTCTTCGTTACGTTCGATATGCGGCCGCAGCGCCTCGAACAGATCGACCAGTCCCTCGCCATGCTCCGCCGAAAAAGGGATCGGGTCGCCCAAGCCAAGCGCATAGGCTTCCATCAAGCCGGGCTCGGCCGCCTTGCCCTCGGCCTTGTTGCCCATCAGGATGATCGGCGTGTCGCTGTTGCGCAGCCATCGCGCGACTTCCTCGTCCAGCGGCGTAACGCCGGCGCGCGCGTCGAACATGAACAACGCGGCATCAGCCTCCTCGACTGCGGCCTCGGTCTGCTTGCGCATCCGTCCGGGCAGGGTCTGCGGATCGTCGGTCTCGAAACCGGCGGTGTCGATGATGCGGAAATCGAGGCCGAGCAGGCTCGCTTCGCCCTCGCGCCGATCGCGCGTCACGCCCGGCCGGTCGTCGACAAGCGCCAGCTTCTTGCCGACCAGGCGGTTGAACAGGGTCGACTTGCCGACATTAGGCCGGCCGATGATCGCAACAGTGGGAACGGGCATGGGCACCCCTTAGGGATACCCCTGCCGATTTACGAGTCTGCTATACTCCCGAGACCGTCACCCCCGCGAAAACTGGGGTCCATCGCCCATCCGTGCCGTTTTGGGATGAGGGCAGGATGGATACCAGCTTTCGCTGGCACGACGGTTGGAGTGTTAGCGCCAGGTCGACAGGCGACCCTTTGTATCGATCAGGTAGAGTATGTTGTTGGCGACGATCGGCGGCAGGTAGAAACCGTCGCCCGCCTTGACCGACGTTCCGACCTTGCCGTCCGCGACCGAAACGTTGACCAGCTGGCCACGGTCGTTGACCACGAGCAGGCGACCGCCTGCGAGGACAGGGCCGTAATATTCGATCGGCTTGTCCTTCTTCTTCGGATCGCGGTAGCGCGGCAGCTGGGAGATCCAGCGGATCTTGCCGGTGGTGCGCGCAATGCACATCACCTTCGCTTCGTCGGTGACGACGAACAACCATTCGCCCGCGAGCCATGGCGTGTTGATGCCGCCGATCACCAGCTCCCAGATGCGCTGGCCGGTGACGAGATCCATCGCGACCATGCGGCCGCCCTGGCCGATCGCATAGACGCGGCCGCCGTCGATGACGGGCGAGGCGTCGATGTCGGAGATCACCGACACTGACGTCGAGATGGCGGTACGCGACAGCTGATCCTGCCATACGATGCGGCCGTTTTCGTAACGCAGCGCGGACAATTCGCCCGACGAGAAGCCGGCAACGACCGTACCCTGCGCCATGGCAGGCGCGGCCACGCCGAACACGCCGGACGTCTCGAGCGTGGCCGAGACGGTCCAGACGGTCTCACCCGTATCGGGCTTCAGCGCGAAGATCTGATTGTCCTGGGTTAGCACATAGACGTTGCCGCCGCCGATCGCGGGTGAACCGCGCAGCGGGCCGGCGGGACGCACTTTCCACAGCAATTTGCCTGTCTTGGCGTCCAGTGCGGCGGCATCACCACGGCCCGTGGTCGCATAGATGCGGCCGCTGTCGAAGCTCACGCCGCCACCGAAGCGGACCGCCACGTCACGCTTGCTGGAATCGAGTGCGGTCGCCCACTGGCGCGCGCCGCTGGCGGCGTCGAACGCCTCGACCACCGCGTCGGCGTCGACAATATATAATTTGCCGTCGGCGACCGCCGGCGTGGATCCGATCCGCTGAGTGATGTCGCCGCCGCGGATCTTGGTCGACCAGCCCGGACGCAGATTGAGCGGCAGCGCCGGATCGCCCATCGTCTTGGTCGCGTTGCCGCCCGGCTGGGTCCAGCTATCGTTGACCGCAGGCTCTGGCACCACAACCGGCACGTCGGCCAGGCTGGGATCGGCGACCGCGTCGCTGCCGACGTTGAGCACCGACACGCGATTCCCGAGCACGGCGGTCTTGGGGCCGCGATCGACATTGTGCTTGAAGATGCCGCAGCCGCCGAGCGAGGCGAGCAGGGCCAGCGCGAGGGCGATCCGCCCGGTGCGCGAACGCTGAGTCATGATCATTCCTTGAGAGCGCCGGCGGGGGCGATTGCGGCTACGTCCTGGCCGAGCGCGGTGGCCATACCCGCGGCGCGGCTGCGCAACCCGACCGGCGCATCGTTGTCCCGCGCGATCGCCGCGAAGAGCGGACCCGCCCGATCCTTCTGGTTCATCTTGAGATAGGCCATCGCGGTCAGTTCGGCCGCACTGCCGAACCAGGGGTTAGTGGCGACCGCAAGCGGCTTCAGCTTGGCGACCACGTCTGCCGGGGGCAGCGAATCGAATTGCAGGCCGGTCGCGCGGATCGTCGCCAGATCGCGAATTGCCTGCGGCATGGCGGTATCGACTGCGATCGCCATATAAGCTTTTGCGCCACCGGCAGGGTCGTCCTTCGCGGTCAGGTTCGCCTGGGTCAGCCTGGCGAGCGCGCGATAGCCCTCGCGCGGCGAACTTGCGAGCGCGGCCAGGCGCGGGTCGGCCGGTGTTGCGCCGCCGACTTCGGCAGCGCCCATCACCTGGACGAATTGCTCGCCGTCTTTGCCCGCTTGCTCGGCCTTGTGATTTCGCCACCAGAGGAAAGCAGCCAGGCCCATCAGGAACAAGCCGACCACCATCGCGCCTGCCGTCCCCCACTTCCTGGCAAGCCCGGTCATCTGGTCACGACGGAGATTCTCGTCGACTTCGCGTAGAAACGCTTCGTTTTCAGTAGGCGTCAGCGCCAAGCGGCCTCTCCTGGAATGCCGCTGGCGTGCGGCCGGTCCGCCTCTCTAGCGCCGAGTCTTGCTGAACGAAAGCTGTGCGCGACAGATTGATGGGGTCGACCGCCCTCGGGCCGCTTAGCCCCCTGCCCCGCCGGCAACGATTTCATGATGCTCGACATGTTCGGGCCGCGTGAGGAGATAGCGATCGTCCTCCGGATAATAACGCGCGACCGCGATATCCTCGCCCGCAAAGGCGCGGATCGCATCGAGCGAGGTCCACCAGCTTAGCGTGGCGACCTCGGTCGTACCGTCACCCAGATCGCGCATCGTCATCTGATAGCCGCGATTGCCGGGGGTGGAGGTGTAATCGTCGCCGCCCGTGCCCGCGATATAGGCGGTGTAAGCATCGCGGTCGGCGGTGCGGATCAAAGCCGCCCAGCGGCGCAGGATCAGACCTGTGGCTTGCGTCATACCTCTATTTCCCGAAAAGATTGGCGTAGCGTTCCGGTTTGAAGCCGACCTCCAGCCCGTCGGCTACTTGCAGCACGGGCCGCTTGATCATCGACGGATTGGCGACCATCAGCGCGATCGCCTTGTCGCGGGTCAGGTCGTGCTGGTCCGCCTCCGGCAATTTGCGAAAGGTGGTGCCGGCGCGGTTGAGCAGCTTTTCCCAGCCCGCGGCGTCGCTCCAGCGGGCCACCTCCGCTTCGCCGACGCCCAGCTTCTTATAATCGTGAAAGTCGTAGGCGATGCCGTGCGCGTCGAGCCATGCGAACGCCTTTTTCATAGTGTCGCAATTCTTGATGCCGTAGATTTTGATGGTGGCCATAGACGCCTTCTTATCCGGCGCCTCTTCCAATCCTCAAGATATCATTCCGCATCGGGCAGGAATTCGCGGCGGTCGGTGAACCCGCAAGATGGGTATCGCATGCAGCGGCGCATGGATGAATGAACCTGCCGACACATCCGGCTCGCAGTAGCCGGCTCAAGGCGTGGTTGCCATCCTGGGTGCGATTTTGCACGCTACGCGAATGGATCGATCCGCTTCGTCGGCCGCCGCGCGTCCGCTCCGTTTCCGGTCGCGGATCGAGATCCACGGAATAAACCCCTTCGTGCTCGTGGATGCTGCGCGCGCAAGCCGTCTCAAGAAGGGCTGGCGAAAGCCGCTTCCTGTACGCGTCCAGGTCAACGGCAAACCCGATACGCCCTGGCGCATCAACCTCATGCCGCGGGGGGATGGCAGCTTCTACCTCTACCTCCACGAGCAGGTTCGCACGGCCTCCGGCACCGGGGTGGGAGATGTGGTGGATATCGAAATCCGCTTCGACGCCGACTATAAAGCCGGCCCCGCGCATTCGATGCCTGAATGGTTCGCCGAAGCGCTGAAAGGCGACGATCGGGCGAAGCAGGGCTGGGACGCGCTGCCGCCGAGCCGACAGAAGGAAATCCTGCGTTATTTCGCTGGGTTGAAATCGCAGGAGGCCAAGGCTCGCAACCTTGCGCAGGTGCTCCACGTTCTGGCCGGAGGCAAAGCCCGTTTCATGGCGCGGGACTGGAACGCTGGTTCCGACGAAATTTAGCGTCCCGAGGCCGATCTTCCGTTCTACTCACGCGCCTGGTCGGCGCCCTGCCTTGGCCGCGACGGGTTTCCAGCACGCGGCAAGCAATGAAAATAGACTTACGCCCGATATTCCCCGCCGCTTGATCCCCATGATGCCCCTCCCCCCTCCGTGAAGGACATAACAGCGTCTGCGCCGCCGCGTGACAAGAGGGTCTGCGTCAGTCGCGCGATATGGACAGCCCTCCAAGAAGCGGAGCGTAGGCAGCGAGCCTACGGGATACGAACTCCGTGAAAAGCCGCACGCGCTTCGTCTTGCGGGTCTCCCCCTGGGTAAGAATCCAGAGCGTTCCGTACATGTGCAGGGCGGTGCCAGGCACCCTCGCCAACAAGGGGTCGGCATCTCCAACAAAGCATGGCAGCGTCGTGATTCCGAGACCTTGGCGCACAGCAACAATCTGCGCCCCACCATCCGTGGTCCTGAAAGGAACCCCCGTGGTGCGAACCTCGCCCTCGCTGGCCCAATCCGGAATTCCATGACTGCTTAGGACGATCCACCGGATGGGGTCAGGGACGCCCGCGCGCCACGCGGCCAGCCGATCGCAGGACACGTAGACGCCGCCGAAGAGATCCGGCCCTTTCAGGCCGTGAAGATTGAGCGGCAGAGTTTTGCGGTCGTAGACCACGCGGATCGCCACATCGGCATCCCGGTTGGTCAGATTTGCCAGCTCGCCGGACGACAGGATGTCCATCTCGATGTCCGGATGCAGACGCGAAAAATCGGCGAGGTCTGGCATGAGCAGGTGTGTCGCAAGCGGGGGAGGTAACGTCACCCGCAGAAGCCCGCGCACGCTCTGGTCGCGCCCGAACACACGCGTCTCCAGCTGGTGCGACGACTTTTCCATCTGGTTCGCAAGTTCGATGACCTCCTCGCCCGCTGCCGTCAGGCGGTAGCCCGACGGCAGCTTTTCGAACATCTGCGCCCCGAGGCGCCCCTCGAGCTGCCCCATGCGTCGCAGCACGGTTGAATGATTCACCCCGAGCTGCGCGGCGGCAGCCCGTACCGAGCCGCCGCGCGCCACGGCAAGAAAATAGCGGACGTTATCCCAGTCTATCATGGTGCAATCCTGCACCGTGCGGTGCGCCAGCGTTAGGTGCACTCATTATAGATTATCCGGACAGTCGCAGTCATCTTCTCCTGCGGCCACTGATCGTTGCGGGTGGCGCCGATCGATCTGGATTATTTTTGCACCACCCATATGCGAGCTTCCACACTCAATGCCTGACGCCGGCAGACCCATGTTGAAGGCATCGGGATCCCCCGAATGATCCCGGAAGGAGAAGTCATGGGAAAGCTTGAAGGTAAGGTTGCAGTCGTCACAGGCGGATCGAGTGGCATGGCGCTGGCGAGCGCCAGGCGGTTCGTCGAAGAAGGCGCCTACGTTTTCATCACGGGCCGCAGGCAGGAGGCATTGGACGAGGCCGTCGCACTGATTGGCCGTAACGTCACGGGCGTGCGCGGCGACGCGGCCAATCTCGACGACCTCGACCGCCTGTTCGAAACGGTCCGGCGCGAGAAGGGCAAGATCGACATCCTGTATGCGAGCGCCGGCACGGGCGAACCCCTCCCGCTGGGCGAAATTACCGAGCAGCATTTCGACACGATTTTCGGGCTGAATGCGCGCGGCACGCTGTTCACGGTTCAGAAGGCGCTGCCGCTGTTCAACGATGGCGGATCCGTCTTCATGACTGGATCGGTTGCCTCGATCAAAGGGTTTCCCGGTTACAGCGTGTATGCCGCGAGCAAGGCGACGCTGCACGCATTCGCACGGGGTTGGCTCAACGAATTGAAGGGCCGGAACATCCGGGTGAACGTGCTGCACCCGGGGCCGATCGCCACGCCGATGCAGGACCAGGTCCTGACCGAAGAGGCGAAGCAGATGTTCGAATCCCTGATCCCACGCGGAAAGATGGGCCTTCCCGAGGAAATTGCGGCGGCCGCGCTGTTCCTTGCTTCGGACGATTCGAGCTTCGTGAACGGGGTGGAGATCTCTGTCGACGGTGGCTTCTCGGCCATCTGAACGGCCAAGAATTAAGATAACACGATCGGAGAAACGTCATGAGCTATGCGATTGTAGGATTCGGTGCAGTGGGCCAGGCCCTTGCCCGCGCCTTCGCCCGCAGGAACATCGAGGTGGCAGTCGCGAGCCGCCGGCCGCCCGAGGCATTGGCGCCGCAAGCTCGAGTGATTGGACCCACGGTCCTCGCCAAGTCGCTTCGGAATGCACTCGAGGCAGATACGATCATTCTGGCCGTCCCTTTCCCGGAGCATCGCGAGGTTGCGAAAGCCCTGTCAAACTGGGAGGGTAAGACGATCATCGACGCGACGAACGCGTTTGGGATTCCCGTTGAAGAGCTGGAGGGTCTCCCGTCCTCCACGTTCGTCGCCAAGGCATTCACCGGCGCCAGGCTGGTGAAAGGTTTCAATCATCTGGTTGCGGCCATCCTGGCGGCCGATCCGGTCGTCGAGGGCGGGCACCGGGTCGTCTTTCTGTCGAGCGACGACGAGGACGCGATCGCTCCCGTAACGTCCTTGGCCAAACAACTCGGATTCGCACCCGTCATGCTGGGAAAGCTCGATGAGGGTGGCGCGCTGGTGCACGCACGCGGCCGCACTTGGGGCCGGCTCATTTTCCAGGATTTGTTCAAGAGGGAGCAGTAATCGATGTACTTGCGGCGCTTGTCGGCGCCGGATGACGCAGGGCCGAATGTCTTCCGACATCCGGCCCTATTTCGCGGCGGCTCTTCGCCGCCGAATAGCCAAGGCGCGAACGTCCGCCGGACGTTCGCGACTCTTGGCTATTCCCACTCGATCGTCCCGGGCGGCTTTGACGTATAGTCGTACACCACCCGGTTGATCCCCTGCACCTCGTTGATGATGCGGGTCGCGACGCGCGAGAGGAAGGTGGCGTCGAAGGGATAGATGTCGGCGGTCATGCCATCGGTCGAGGTGACCGCGCGCAGGGCGCAGACGCTGTCATAGGTGCGATGGTCGCCCATCACGCCGACGGTGCGGACCGGTAATAGAACCGCGAATGCTTGCCAGATCGCGTCGTAGAGGCCCGCGCGGCGAATCTCGTCGAGATAGATGGCGTCGGCCTTTCGGAGGATGTCGCAACGTTCCTTGGTGACCTCGCCGGGGATGCGGATGGCGAGACCCGGCCCGGGGAAAGGATGGCGGCCGACGAAGGCATCGGGCAGGCCCAATTCCTTGCCGAGCACGCGAACCTCATCCTTGAACAATTCGCGCAGCGGCTCGACCAGCTGCATCTTCATGCGCTCGGGCAGGCCGCCGACATTATGGTGGCTCTTGATCGTGACCGAAGGCCCGCCGGTGAAGCTCACGCTCTCGATCACGTCGGGATAGAGCGTCCCCTGAGCGAGGAAGTCGGCGCCGCCAAGCTTCGCCGCCTCGGCATCGAAAATGTCGATGAAGGTCTTGCCGACGAATTTGCGCTTGGCCTCGGGATCGGAGAGCCCGGCAAGGCCGCTGAGGAACGCCGGCTCCGCGTCAACGTGGACGAGCGGGATGCCATAATGTTCGCGGAACAGGCTGACGACCTGCTCCGCCTCGCTCAGCCGCATCAGGCCGTGATCGACGAAGACGCAGGTCAATTGGTCGCCGATCGCCTCGTGGATCAGCACGGCGGCGACCGCGCTGTCGACGCCGCCGGACAAGCCGCAAATCACCCGCTTGTCGCCAACCTGGGCGCGAATGTCCGCGATCTTGGCGGCGCGGAATTCGGCCATGGTCCAGTCGCCCGCGAGCCCGCAGACATGGCGCGCGAAATTGGCGATCAGCTTGCCGCCGTCGGGCGTGTGCACCACCTCCGGGTGGAACATCATCGAATAGAAGCGGCGCGCTTCGTCGGTGGCGATCGCATAAGGCGCGCCTTCGGATTGGGCGACGACCTTGAAGCCATCGGGCAGCGCCTCGACCCGGTCGCCATGGCTCATCCACACCTGATGGCTTTCGCCGACCTTCCACAGCCCGTCGAACAAGGCCGATTCGCCGACCACGTCGATGAAGGCGCGACCGAATTCGCGATTGTCGGACGAGGCGACGCGGCCGCCCAATTGATGCGCCATCGTCTGCTGGCCGTAGCAGATCGCCAGGATGGGCAGGCCGCGATCGAAGAAATGCTGGGGCGCGCGGGGGCTATCCTCCCACATCACCGAGGACGGGCCGCCCGAAAAGATGATGCCCCTGGGCTGGAGCCGCTCGAAGGCCTCTTCGGCGGCATTGAAGGGTGCGATCTCGCTATAGACCCCGGCCTCGCGCACCCGCCTGGCGATAAGCTGGGTGACCTGGCTTCCGAAGTCGACGATCAGGATGCAGTCGGTGGGGGCGGCGCTCATGGCGGGCCGATAAGGAGGCGAGCGAGGCTTGTCCAGCCGGAAACAAAAATGACCGAAATCAGAAATAATGTTGCGTCGGTGAGGAATCATTAACCATTTTGCGCGATCCCAGTGGCGTCACTCGTGGGGATTGACTGAATGCCGCGCCGCATCCGAACCTTGCTCTCGATGCTCAGCGATGACGTGAAGCATTACGCGGCCGACAATGAGCGGATCGCGACGCGGACCAATTTGCTCGCGCTCAACGCCACGATCGAAGCCGCCCGCTCGGGCGAGGCCGGCCGCGGATTCTCGATCGTCGCGCAGGAAGTGAAGGCTCTGGCCAGCCAGGCCCGAACGTCGGCGGCATCGTTCCGCGCCGACGTGCTCGACCGGCTCGCACTGGGCGCGCGCTTCGCCGACGAGATGCTCGCCGAAATCGAGGGCGCGCGCCTGATCGATCTCGCGCAGACGATCATCCAGCAGATCGCGCGCACGCTGGCGACGCGCGGATCGCACCTCTGCCTGCTGGCAAGCGACCCGATGATCCTCGAGGCGACGCGCAATCCCACGCAGAACAATATCGAGCGCGCGGTCGAACGGCTGCGCATCCTCAAGCGCGTGTCCGGCCAATATGTGAACGCGTTCGTCGTCTCGGCCGAGGGCAAGGCGCTCTTCTCGGAGGATGCGCGCGCGAGCGTGCTGGTCAACGACTTCACCGACGCCGTCCAGTTCAACCATGCGATGCGAAGCATCGACGAGGATGAGTGGTTCACCGACGAGGTGTGGCTCAACCCCTGGTCGAACAATCGTGCGGTGATGGTGTTCGTAAAAGCCATCAACCCGGGCCACGCCCGCCGCCCGGACGGCGTGCTCTATCTTGAGTTCGATTGGGAAGCGCTGATGGCGGACGTGTTGCACGCGCCCGAATGGCACAGCCCGGTTGGCGACGATGGCCTCAAGATCAGCATTGTCGATACGGCCGACAATCTGGTCGGCTCCTCATGGGGCGGTCCGTTCGGTTCGCAGGTCGCGATCCCGCCCGGCCAGCAGCAAGGAATCGACACGCGCGCCAATTCGGTCGCGGTGTTCGCGACCGCACGGCCGATCCATGGCTTCGACGCGCTTGGCTTGCGTTGCGTAATCGAGCAACAAATGCCGAGCGAGGAGGATATCCAGCGCGCGGTCGGCGGCAGCCGGCGCACGGCCGCCTGACGGACATGGACTGACCGGCGGTCTGCCCCCTCAGTTGACGCCCGTCCTTAACAGAATAGGCAATCCGCGCGCGCCGCTCCCGGGACGCGCGGGATAACGAAAGGGCCCCGACTTTCGCCGGAGCCCTTCTTGTTTTCGTAGCTCGAAGCGCGATCAGGCGGCTTCGGCTTCCTCGATCACCGGACCCGAATCCTGGCCCTTGGCGGAGACGTCGCGATCGACGAACTCGATCACCGCCATCGAAGCTGCGTCCGACGCGCGGGAGCCGGCCTTGATGATGCGGATGTAGCCGCCGTTGCGATCCGCGTAGCGCGCCGCGAGGACGTCGAACAGCTTCACCAGCTGCGTGTCGTCCATCAGGCGGGCATGCGCCAGACGGCGATTCGAAAGACCGCCCTTCTTGGCGAGCGTGACCAGCTTCTCGACATAAGGGCGAAGCTCCTTCGCCTTGGCGAGCGTGGTCGTGATCTGCTCATGCTTGATCAGCGCCGCCGCCTGGTTGCGGAACAGGGCCGTACGGTGGCTCGAGGTGCGCTGCAGCTTACGGCCGCCAACACGATGACGCATTGTCTTCTTCCTTCGTTCGTCAGGGGCCCGTGCGAGGTAACCCCAGCCTGGCGGTGATTTGGGCCACCGCCCTTAGCCCGAAGCCCCGGCGGAGGCCGGGGCCGTAAGAGGTTTGGGATTTCCCAAGCGGCAAGCTTGCCTCCTGAGACCCCGGCCTCCGCCGGGGTGACGACCTCGGCGCCTTCACGCCTGGGTCGTCAGAATTCCTGTTCGAGCTTCTTGGCCATTTCCTCGATATTCTCGGGCGGCCAGCCGGGGATTTCCATGCCCAGGCGCAGCCCCATCGAAGCGAGGACTTCCTTGATCTCGTTGAGCGACTTGCGGCCGAAATTCGGCGTGCGCAGCATCTCGGCTTCGGTCTTCTGGACCAGATCGCCGATATAGATGATGTTGTCGTTCTTGAGGCAGTTGGCCGAACGCACCGACAATTCGAGCTCGTCGACCTTCTTGAGAAGGAAGCGGTTGAGCTGGTTCGAATTGGCTTCCGGCTCGGTCGTGCCGCCGATGGGGGCCATCGCCGACGAAGCCGACGGCGCGGTCGCGACCATGCCCTCGTCGAAGTGGACGAACAGCTGCAGCTGGTCCTGGAGGATGCGAGCCGAATAAGCGACCGCGTCTTCCGGGGTGATCGTGCCGTCGGTCTCGATCGTCAGCGTGAGCTTGTCGTAATCGAGTTCCTGGCCGACGCGGGTGTTCTCGACCTTGTACGCGACCTGGCGCACCGGCGAGTAAAGCGCGTCGACCGGGATCAGGCCGATCGGCGCATCGGCCGGACGGTTCGAGGCGGCGGGGACGTAGCCCTTGCCGGCCTGGGCGGTCAGTTCCATGTTGAGCGTCGCGCCATCGTCGAGGTGGCAGATCACCAGATCGGGGTTCAGCACCTCGATATCGCCGGTGGTGGCGATATCGCCCGCAGTCACTTCGGCGGGGCCGGTGGCGGACAGCTGGAGACGCTTCGCGCCTTCACCCTGCATCCGCAATGCGACCTGCTTCACGTTGAGCACGATGTCGGTCACGTCCTCGCGCACGCCGGCGAGCGAGGAAAATTCGTGAAGGACGTTCTCGATCTTGATCGAGGTCACGGCAGCACCCTGCAGCGACGAAAGCAAAACGCGCCGCAGCGCGTTGCCGAGCGTGAGGCCAAAGCCCCGCTCGAGCGGCTCAGCGACGAACGTCGCCTTGCGCTTGCCGTCCCCGCCACCCTTCTTGTCGAGCGCGACGGGCTTCTTCAGTTCCTGCCAGTTCTTGGCATTGATCGCCATCATGGTCCCCTCGGGGCTATGGCCGCGGCGCGTCCGCTGCGGCCGGAAATTCAAAATATAACGGGGCTGGACGAAGCCCCGGAAAGGCAGGCTTTAGACGCGACGCCGCTTGGACGGACGCACGCCATTATGCGGGATCGACGTCACGTCGCGGATCGACGTGATGTGGAAGCCCACGGCCTGGAGGGCGCGCAGCGCGCTCTCGCGGCCCGAACCCGGACCCTTGACCTCGACCTCGAGCGTACGGACGCCATGCTCGGCTGCCTTCTTGCCCGCATCCTCGGCCGCGACCTGCGCGGCATACGGGGTCGACTTGCGCGAGCCCTTGAAGCCCATCATGCCGGCCGAAGACCAGCTGATCGCATTACCCTGCGCGTCGGTGATCGTGATCATGGTGTTGTTGAAGCTGGCGTTCACATGCGCGACGCCGGCGGTGATGTTCTTGCGCTCGCGCCGCTTAATGCGCTGAGGTTCGCGTGCCATAAACTATATCCCTATCTGCAAGGACCGGGAGCCGGCGGACCGGCTCGAAAACCGGTCGATTACTTCTTCTTGCCGGCGATCGGCTTGGCCTTGCCCTTGCGGGTGCGCGCGTTGGTATGCGTGCGCTGGCCGCGAACCGGCAGACCCTTACGGTGGCGAAGGCCGCGATAGCAGGCCAGATCCATCAGCCGCTTGATGTTCATCGCCACCTGACGACGAAGATCACCCTCGACCTGGTAACCGGCGTCAATCGTCTCGCGGATCTGGAGGACTTCCTGGTCCGACAGATCCTGGACGCGACGCTGCGGCTCGATGCCGAGCTTGGCGGTGATTTCCTTGGCTTTGGCCGGGCCGATGCCGTGGATATAGGTTAGCGCGATTTCGACGCGCTTGTTGGTCGGGATATTGACACCCGCAATACGTGCCATGTCTTCTGTTTCTCCTGCTCCACAGGGCGGCTGGCAACCGCCCCATCTCGACGCGTTGGTCCCCAAACGACGAAAACACGGCGCGCGCAAGAGCGCCGCCGGAAACCGGGTTCAAGGGATGAATGCGAGATAGGGAGAGTCGCGCTACGAGTCAAGCAACCCCATATTGCCCCATCGGCTCCGTCTCACGGTCTTAACCACCTTCCTTGCTTCCGTTTTTGGTTCAAATCGGCTAGTAAACGCTTCGTTAGGCACGTGTGGGGTGTGCCGCCTGGCCCAGCCGCGAAGGCGGGGCCATTCTGAGTTGGGGGGTAGTATGCGTATCACTTCGATCCTGAAGATCGCCGCAGCGGCGATGCCGATCGCGCTGACGGCCGCGCCGGCGCTCGCCGATCCGATCAACCTTGGCTTCGAGGATGCGACGCTCCTCGGCTGGAGCGGCAATGGCGGGACGGCATTCGTCACTCCGGTCCTGGGCGGCTACACCGCGCAGGACGGCGTGATTTTCGGGGCGGTCCAAGCCGGCCTGGGCATGGACATATTCACAACGCTTTCGCGCAGCTTCAGCCTGAAAGCGGGCGGTACGATCAGCGGCTATGCCGGATTCCTCGCCAACGATTACCTTCCGTACAACGACAGCGCCTATCTCAAGGTGAACGACACCAACCTGCTATACTGGGACGTCGCCGCGGTCGGCAATTACGGCCAGAGCGGATGGGCCTTCTTCAACTTCGTCGCGCCGACGGACGGCATTTACACGCTGCAACTCGGGGTCGCCAACCATGGCGACAACGGCCTCGACAGCCAGGCGGTCATCGACGCGGTGCAGGCAACCGGCATGGTGCCCGAAGCCGCCTCTTGGGCAATGATGGTGATCGGCTTCGGCTTTGCCGGCGCCGCATTGCGCACCCGCCGCCGCGCCGTCAGCTTCGGCTGAGACGCCCGACAATGACGTGAAGCAAGGCCGGGCAAGTCCCGGCCTTTTTCATAGCCGCGACATATACCGATAGCGGCCGGCCGCGTCGCCGTCAGGCGTTGGGCAGGCCGTCAGCAGCGACAATTCGCTCGATCGCTTCCGAAACCTGCGCGATGTCGGCCATGCCGTCGATGCGCGTCACGATCCCCTTGGCCTCATAATAAGGCAGGATCGGCGCGGTGTCGGCGCGATAGACCTTGAGCCGCGCGCGCACCGTCTCGGCATTGTCGTCGGGGCGGCGCTTGAATTCGGTCGATTGGCACACGTCGCACACGCCCGGCACCTTGGGCTGCTTGAACGTGTCGTGATAACCCTCGTTGCAACGCGCGCAGGTGTAGCGGCCGGCAATACGCGCCACGAGCGCCTCTTCGTCCACCGTCAGCTCGATCACATGGTCGAGCTTGAGCCCGCGCTCGGCGAGGAGCGTGTCGAGCGATTCCGCCTGCGCCTGCGTGCGCGGATAGCCATCGAAGATGAAGCCCGGCGCATGGGCATGCTTGTCGAGCTGGTCCGAGATCAGACCGGTCACGACCAGGTCGGGCACGAGCTGTCCCGCATCCATGATCGCCTTGGCCTGAAGCCCAAGCTCTGTCCCGGCCTTGACGGCGGCACGCAACATGTCGCCGGTCGAAAGCTGGATCAGACCGTGATGGCTTACCAGCAGCTGTGCCTGCGTTCCCTTCCCCGCCCCCGGGGGCCCAAGCAGGATCAGCAGCTTCATCGACGCATTCCTCCCTTGAGGCGCGCCTTCTTGATGAGGTCGCCATATTGATGGGCGAGCAGGTGGCTCTGAATCTGGGTCACGGTGTCGATCGTCACGTTGACCACGATCAGCAGACTGGTGCCGCCGAACCCGACCAGGTGGCGCGGGATGAACATCTCCGGCAGCACGCAGATCGCCGTCAGATAGATGGCGCCGATCACCGTGATGCGCGTCAGCACATAATCGAGATAGGTCTCGGTGCTCTTGCCGGGACGAATGCCGGGGATGAAGCCGCCATAGCGCTTCAGATTGTCCGCCGTCTCCTCCGGATTGAACACCACGGCGGTGTAGAAGAAGGAGAAGAAGATGATGCCGGCTGCATAGAGCACGAAATAGGCCGGCGTATCCTGGCCGATCCACTGGTTGAGGCTGATCACGAAATCGCCCCACTTGCTCTCGCCATTGAGATGCTTGCCCGCGAACTGGGTGATCGTCAGCGGCAGCGCGAGCAGCGACGAGGCGAAGATCGGCGGGATCACGTTGGCGGTGTTGATCTTGAGCGGCAAGTGGCTCTTGTCCGCCTGCATCATGCCGCGCGCTGTCTGGCGCTTGGGATATTGGATCAGCACGCGCCGCTGTGCACGCTCCATGAAGCAGATGATCAGGATCAGCCCGATCACCAGGACGAAGCCGCCCAGCACCATCAGCGGCGAGCTCGCGCCGGTCCGCGCCGCCTCGAACGCGCCCGCGATCGTGGTGGGCAGTCCGGCGATGATGCCGGCCATGATGATCAGGCTGGTTCCGTTGCCGATGCCGCGGCTGGTGATCTGCTCGCCCAGCCACATCAGGAACATCGTACCGCCGACAAGCGTGACCACGGTCGTGGCGCGGAACAGCAGGGGATCGACGATCACCGCCGACTGGCCTGCGCTCGCGCCCCAGGCCTCAAGGCCGATCGAAATGAAGTATCCCTGCACCGCAGTCAGCAACACCGTGCCGTAGCGCGTATATTGGTTGAGCTTCTTGCGCCCGCTCTCGCCTTCTTTCTTGATCGCGGCGAGCGTGGGCGAGAGCGAGCTCGCGAGCTGCACGACGATCGAGGCGGTGATGTAGGGCATCACGCCCAGCGCCACGATCGACATGCGCGTCAACGCGCCGCCGGTGAAGGTGTTGAAGAAGTCCATCACGCCGCCCTTCGTCGTATCGAAGAGCGATTGCAGGACGCGCGGATCGATGCCCGGCAACGGCACGTAGGACAGCAAACGGAAAACCACGAGCGCGCCCAGCGTGAACCAGATGCGCTTTTTGAGGTCGGTCGCCTTCGCGAACTGCGACAGGCTCGCGTTCGCGGCCATTTGTTCGGCTGCAGATGCCATCGGACTTTATCGAACCCCAAAAATGCAAAGAGCGGCGGGGCAGTATCCCCGCCTCCGCCGCCCCATATAGTGTCAGATTTGCGCTTGTCTAAGCCGAACGGCTCAGGCCTTGGCCGCCTTCTTCGCGGCGAGGGTCTTGCCCTTCTTCGCGGCGGCCTTTTCGGCGGCCGGAACCACCTCGATCACGTCGACCGAACCGCCGGCCTTCTCGATCGCCTCGCGTGCCGATTTGGACACGCCCGCGACGTTGAACTTGAGTTTGGATGAGAATTCACCCTTGGCGAGGACGCGCACGCCATCCTTGCCGCCACGGCCGACACCGGCGCCCTTGAGCGCGGCATGATCGATCACCGCCTTGGCATCCAGCTTGCCGGCTTCGACCAGCTTCTGGATCTGGCCCAGGTTCACCTCGGCAAAATCCTTGGCGAAGATGTTGTTGAAGCCGCGCTTCGGGATACGCATGTGGAGCGGCATCTGGCCGCCCTCGAAGCCGTTGATGGACACGCCCTCACGGCTCTTCTGGCCCTTCTGGCCGCGACCCGCGGTCTTGCCCTTGCCCGAGCCGATGCCGCGTCCAACGCGCATCCGGCCCTTGCGGGAGCCGTCATTGTCCTTGATTTCGTTGAGCTTCATCGTCTGCACTCGCTTTCGCTTTTGTCGCGCAAGGTTCGATCACCGAGGTAATCGAACCGTCGCCCCGGCGGAGGCCGGGGCCGCTGGAAATTGTGGACAGGCCCCAGGATTTCCCTTGTCGCCTGCGATCCCGGCCTCCGCCGGGATGACTCGTTGCCGAAGCTTACGCTTCGGAGACGGTCACCATATGCTGCACCTTGCGGATCATACCGCGGACCTCGGGGCTGTCTTCCAGCTCGCTGGTCTTGTGCATCTTGTTGAGCCCGAGACCGATCAGCGTCGCGCGCTGGCTGGCCTCACGGCGGATGGGCGAACCCGTCTGGGTCACCTTGATCGTCTTCTTGCTGGTGGCCTTCGCCATCGTGCTTACTCCACCACCGCCGCGGCGTCGGCTTCGGCAACCTCGACAGAGGCGCCGCTGCGACGCAGCAGGTCAGCGATCTTCTTGCCACGACGCTGCGCAACCGAGCGGGGGCTCGTCTGCTCGCGGAGTGCCTCGAAGGTCGCGCGGATCATGTTGTAGGGATTGCTCGTACCGACCGACTTGGTCACCACGTCGTGCACGCCCAGGCTCTCGAACACGGCGCGCATCGGACCGCCGGCGATGATGCCGGTACCGGCAGGCGCCGACCGGACTGTCACGCGACCCGCACCGAAATGGCCGAGGCCGTCGTGATGCAGCGTGCGGCCGTCCTTGAGCGCGACGCGGATCATCGCCTTCTTGGCAGACGCGGTCGCCTTCGAGATGGCTTCCGGCACTTCGCGTGCCTTGCCATGACCGAAGCCGACCCGGCCTGCGCCGTCACCGACAACGACGAGCGCCGCAAAGCCGAAGCGCTTGCCGCCCTTCACCGTCTTCGAGACGCGGTTGATGTGAACCAGCTTTTCGACCAGCTCCTCACCGCCATCATCGCTCTTGTTGCGGTCGTCGCGACGGCCACGGCCGTCACGGCCACGGCCGCCACCGCTACGATTGTCGTTGCCGCCACGGCCACGGCCACGGCCGCCACGCGCTTCGCGCGGTGCGCCTTCGGTCGCCGCGGGGGCGTCGGCCGCAGGGGCCTCGTTCTGAACTTCGTCAGCCATTTAGAACTCCAATCCGCCTTCGCGGGCGGCATCGGCGAGCGCCTTGACGCGCCCGTGGAACAGGAAGCCACCGCGGTCGAACACGACGGTGGTCACGCCGGCTGCCTTGGCCCGCTCGGCAACACGCTTGCCGACCGAAACCGCCGCATCGACATTCGCGCCAGTGGTGGCGCGGACGTCCTTCTCCAGCGTGGAGGCGGCTGCAACCGTCTTGCCGGCGGCGTCGTCGATGATCTGGGCATAGATATGCCGACCCGAACGATGCACCGACAGACGCGGGCGCAGACCGCCGCGAGCACGGAGCGCAGTCCGCACGCGGCGGCGGCGCTTCTCGAACTGAGAGAGACCCTTGCTCATTACTTCTTCTTCCCTTCCTTGCGGAAGATGAACTCGCCGGCGTACTTGATGCCCTTGCCCTTATAGGGCTCCGGCTTACGCCAGCGGCGGATCTCCGCCGCCACCTGACCGACCTTCTGCTTGTCGATGCCCGAAATATTGACCGTGGTCTGATCGGGCGTCGCGATCGTGATCCCTTCGGGGATCGTAAAATCGACATCGTGGCTGTAGCCAAGCTGCAGCTTCAGGTTCTTGCCCTGGACGTTGGCGCGATAGCCGACGCCGGTGATCTGGAGCTGCCTGGTATAGCCCTCCGTCACGCCCGTGATCAGGTTCTGAACCAGAGTGCGCTGCATGCCCCAGAAGGAGCGCGCACGCTTGGTGTCGTTCGCTGGCTGCACCGAGATGCCGCCGTCGCTGATGTCGTAGGTGACCTCGTCGGCGAGATCGAGCGTGAGCGTGCCCTTGGCACCCTTCACGGTCAGGACCTTGCCTTCAATGTTCGCGGTCACGCCCGCCGGAACGGGAACCGGACGCTTACCAATGCGGCTCATCAGAACACCTCCGCGAGCACTTCGCCGCCCACGTTCTGGTCGCGCGCTTCCGCGTCGGACAGAACGCCACGGGGCGTCGAGACGATGGTGATTCCAAGACCGTTGCGGATGCGCGGAAGTTCCTTGGAACCCGAATAAACGCGGCGGCCGGGCTTCGAGACACGGGCAACGTGCTGGATCGCGGGCTGGCCCTCGAAATATTTCAGCTCGATGCGCAGACCGGGATGTTCGCCCAGCTTTTCTTCCGAATAGCCGCGGATATAGCCTTCGCGCTGCAGCACATCGAGCACGCGGGCGCGCAGCTTGGAAGCCGGCGACGTGACGCTGTCCTTGCGGGCGCGCTGGCCGTTACGGATGCGGGTGAGCAGATCGCCCAGTGGATCAGTGAGTGACATATTCTAAGCCCTTACCAGCTCGACTTGACCACGCCGGGGATCATTCCCCGGGTCGCCAGGTGGCGCAGCATGACGCGCGCCAGGCCGAACTTGCGATAGACAGCGCGCGGACGGCCGGTCATCGCGCAGCGATTACGCACGCGCGTCGGATTCCCGTTGCGGGGAATCTCGGCCAGCTTGAGGCGAGCGATCAGACGCTCGGTCTCGTCCAGTGACTCGTCATTCGCCACTGCCTTCAGACGGGCATATTTGCCCGCATATTTCTTCACGAGCTTCTTGCGACGCTCGTTCTTGTTGATCGAACTCAGTTTCGCCATCGACTTAAGTCCTTAAGCCTCACCCGGACGGACCAGGTGACGGGATAGATTACGCGGCCTTCTTCTCAGCTTCAGGCAGCGGGAACGGGAAACCGAAGAGGCGGAGCAATTCGCGCGCTTCCTCGTCGGTGTTGGCACTGGTCGTGACGATCACGTCCATGCCGCGGATCTTGTCGACCTGATCGTAGCTGATTTCCGGGAAGATCAGCTGCTCCTTGAGGCCGGTAGCATAGTTGCCACGGCCGTCGAACGACTTGTCCGAGAGCCCGCGGAAATCGCGGACGCGCGGCAGCGCGATGGTCACGAAGCGGTCGAGGAATTCATACATCCGCTCGCGACGCAACGTCACCTTGCAGCCGATCGGCATGCCTTCGCGCAGCTTGAACTGTGCGATCGACTTCTTGGCCTTGGTCACGACAGCCTTCTGGCCGGCGATCTGGGTCATCTCGCCCGCAGCCTGCTCGACCTTCTTCTTGTCCTGCGTGGCCTCGCCGACGCCCATGTTCAGCACGATCTTCTCGAGCCGGGGCACCTGCATGACATTCTTGTAACCGAACTTCTCGGTCATCGCCTTGATGATGCTGTCTTCGTACAGCTTCTTCATGCGCGGCGTGTAAGCCTTGGCATCAGCCATCGATCTTCTCCCCGGTCTTCACGGCAATGCGAACCTTCTTGCCGTCCTGGGTTTCGAAGCGGACGCGGGTCGGCTTGCCGTCCTTGGTCGCGATCGCGACCTTGGAGATGTGCATCGGCGCTTCACGGCGCTCCAGGCCACCCTGCGGGTTCGCCTGGCTCGGCTTGCGGTGACGGGTCGCGACATTCACGCCGGACACGATCACCTTGCCCTCCTTCGGGAAGGCCTTGGTGACATCGCCCGTCTTGCCCTTGTCCTTGCCGGACAGGACGACGACGCGGTCACCCTTCTTGATCTTGGCAGCAGCCATCACAGCACCTCGGGCGCGAGCGAAATGATCTTCATGTGACCGGCGGCGCGAAGCTCGCGGACGACCGGGCCGAAGATACGGGTGCCGATCGGCTCCCCGCTATTCTTGTTGATGAGAACGGCGGCATTGCCGTCGAAGCGGATGGTCGAGCCGTCGGGACGGTTGATGTCCTTGGCGGTGCGCACGATCACCGCGCGGTGAACGTCGCCCTTCTTGACCTTGGCACGGGGAGCCGCTTCCTTGATCGAGACGACGATCACGTCGCCCACGCTCGCGAAACGGCGCTTGGAGCCGCCCAGCACCTTGATGCACTGGACACGCTTCGCACCCGAATTGTCTGCAACGTCCAGGGTGGACTGCATCTGAATCATGGTGTCAGTCCTTCCTTACGCTGCGGCGGTCTCGGCACCGACGGCGCCGATCACCTTCCACGTCTTCAGCTTGGAGATCGGCGCGCATTCCTCGATGCGGACGGTCTGCCCTTCCTTGAACGTGTTGCCCTCGTCATGGGCATGATACTTCTTCGAACGCTTGATGATCTTGCCATAGAGCGGGTGCTTAACCCGGCGCTCTACCAGCACTACCACCGTCTTGTCGGTCTTGTCGGACACCACAGTGCCCGTCAGCACGCGCTTCGGCATCGTCGTGGCTCCTTACTTGGCCGCAGCCGCGCGAGCGGTCTGCAGGGTCTTGATCTGGGCGATCGTGCGGCGCACTTCCTTCACCCGGCTCGGCTTTTCGAGCTGGTTGGTGGCCGCCTGAAAGCGCAGGTTGAACTGCTCGCGCTTCAGCTCGCTGAGCTGGGTCGAGAGCTGGTCGTCGGTCGCGACCTTGAGATCTGCAATCTTCGCCATGGTTCTTACTCGGCCTCGTGCACGGACTCGCCCAGGCGGGCGACGACCTTGGTCTTGATCGGCAGCTTTTCCATCGCGCGCTCGAAAGCGACGCGGGCGAGCGGGCCGGGGACGCCGTCGAGCTCGAACAGGATGCGGCCGGGCTTGACGCGGGCGACCCAGAATTCGGGTGCGCCCTTACCGGAGCCCATGCGGACTTCGGCCGGCTTCGACGACACCGGAATATCCGGGAAGATGCGGATCCACAAACGCCCCTGGCGCTTGATGTGACGCGTGATCGCGCGGCGGGCCGCCTCGATCTGACGCGCGGTGATACGATCCGGCTCCATGGCCTTGAGGCCGAATGCGCCGAAATTGAGCGCGGTACCGCCCTTGGCATCGCCATGGATGCGGCCCTTGTGGGCCTTGCGGAACTTGGTGCGCTTCGGTTGCAGCATGTCTAATTAACCTTCTGACACCGTGACGACGGCCGATCAGGCTGACTGATAGGAAATCCTATCAGCGCGCCGGACGGACCCCCGAGGTCTGAGCTTCCATCATGAGGCGTTCTTGCGCGAGCGGGTCGTGGCCGAGGATCTCACCCTTGAAGATCCAGACCTTGACGCCGCAGACGCCATAGGCGGTGTGCGCCTCGGCCTCGGCATAATCGACGTTCGCGCGCAGCGTGTGCAGCGGCACGCGACCCTCGCGATACCATTCGGTACGCGCGATCTCGGCGCCACCCAAACGGCCGGCGCAGGTGATGCGGATACCCTCGGCACCGAGGCGCAGCGCCGACTGGACCGCGCGCTTCATCGCGCGGCGGAAGGCGATACGGCGTTCGAGCTGATCGGCAACACCCTGGGCGACGAGCTTCGAGTCGACTTCCGGCTTGCGGATCTCGACGATGTTGAGGCTCACGTCCGAACCGGTCATCGCGCCGAGTGTCTTGCGCAGCTTCTCGATGTCCGCGCCCTTCTTGCCGATGATCACGCCGGGGCGTGCGGCATAGATGGAGATGCGGGCGAGCTTGGCCGGACGCTCGATCACAACCTTCGAGATCGCAGCCTGCGGGTGCGTCTTGAAGATGTACTGACGGATCTTGAGATCCTCGAGCAGCAGGCGGCTGTAATCGGCGCCGTCGGCATACCAGCGGCTGTCCCAGGTGCGGTTGATCTGCAACCGCATGCCAATCGGGTTGGACTTCTGACCCATTATGCTTCTTCCTGCTCGCGGACGACCACGCGAAGGCGGCTGAACGGCTTGACGATGCGGGCGCTGCGGCCGCGGGCGCGGGTCGCGAAACGCTTCATGACGAGGCCCTTGCCGACCGAAGCTTCCTTCACGATCAGCGCGTCGACGTCGAGATTGTGGTTATTCTCGGCGTTGGCGATAGCCGAGGCCAGGCACTTGCGCACGTCAACCGCCATCGCCTTCTTGGAGAAAGCGAGGATGTTGAGCGCGTCGCCGGCCTTCTTGCCGCGGATCAGACCCGCGACCAGGTTCAGCTTCTGCGGACTTCCGCGCACCGAGGTTGCAACGGCAAGGGCTTCCTTGTCGCCGACCTTGCGGGGGGATGCTGGCTTGCTCATCAGCGCTTGCCCTTCTTATCGGCGGCGTGACCCGGGAAGTAGCGCGTGGGCGCGAACTCGCCGAGCTTCATGCCGACCATGTCTTCATTGACCGACACCGGCACGAACTTGCGGCCGTTGTAGACGTTGAAGGTCAGGCCGACGAACTGCGGCAGGATGGTCGAACGGCGCGACCAGGTCTTGATCGCGCCACGGGCGCCACCATCCTGGGCGGATTCGGCCTTCTTCAGCAGGCTCAGTTCGACGAACGGGCCTTTCCAGACAGAGCGAGCCATTACTTCTTCCTCGCGTGACGCGAACGGATGATCATCTTATCCGTCGACTTGTTCTTACGGGTACGGTGACCCTTGGTCGGCTTGCCCCACGGGGTGACCGGGTGACGGCCGCCCGAGGTACGGCCTTCACCACCGCCGTGCGGATGGTCGACCGGGTTCTTGGCGACACCGCGGCTGAGCGGACGATAACCGAGCCAACGGTTGCGGCCGGCCTTCGCCAAATTCTGGTTGCCGTTGTCGGGGTTCGATACCGCACCGACCGTGCACATGCAGTCGGAGCGGATATAGCGCTGCTCGCCCGAATTCAGGCGGACCATCACCATGCCCTTGTCGCGACCGACGATCTGCACATAGGTGCCCGCCGCACGTGCGATCTGCCCGCCCTTGCCGGGCTTCATCTCGACGTTGTGGACGATCGTGCCGACCGGAGCCTGGCCGATTTCCATCGCGTTGCCCGGCTTCACGTCGGTCTTCTTCGCGGCAACGATCGTGTCGCCAACGCCAAGGCGCTGCGGCGCGATCACGTAGGCGACTTCGCCATCCTCATACTTGACGAGGGCGATGAAGGCCGAACGGTTGGGATCATATTCGATCCGCTCAACCGTCGCCGGCTGGTCCCACTTGCGACGCTTGAAGTCGATGAAGCGATACTTCTGCTTGTGACCGCCGCCGATGCCGCGCGCGGTGGCGTGGCCCATATTGTTGCGGCCGCCCGACTTGGTCAGGCCGACCGTCAGCGCCTTGACCGGCTTGCCCTTGTACAGAGCAGAACGGTCGATCAGGATCAGACCGCGGCGAGCCGGGCTCGTCGGATTGTAATTCTTGAGCGCCATCGCCTCAGATCCCCGTCGTAATGTCGATCGACTGGCCCTCGGCCAGCGTCACGACCGCCTTCTTGGCATCCGTGCGCTTGTAGGCTTCACCCTTCCAGCGCTTCGTCTTGCCCTTGGCGACCATCGTGTTGACGCCGGTCACGGTGACGTTGAACAACGCCTCCACCGCCGCCTTGATCTCCGGCTTGGTCGCGTCGTTCGCCACCTTGAAGACGACCGCATTATGCTCGGAGAGCAAGGTCGACTTCTCGGTGATGTGCGGCGCGAGCACCACATCGTAATGGCGGTTGTCCACCGCCGCTTTGGCCGGCTTCTTAGCCATTGAAACGCGCCTCCAATTTCTCGACGGCGGCGCGCGTCAGCACCAGCGTGTCATGATTGAGGATATCGTAGACGTTGGCGCCGACCGCCGGCATCAGGTTGATGCCGCGCAGGTTGCCCGACGCATTGGCGAAGCTGACGTTCAGGGCGTCGCCGTCGATCACCAGCGCCTTGTTGCCGAAGCCGAGCTTCGACAGCAGCAACGCGAGCGTCTTGGTCTTGCCTTCTTCGACATCCAGACCGTTCAGCACGACCAGACTGCCGTCCTTGGCCTTCGCCGAGAGCGCCATCTTGAGACCGAGCGCGCGGATCTTCTTGTTCAGCGATGGATTGAAATCGCGAACGCGAGCGCCGTGCGCCTTACCGCCACCGATGAAGATCGGCGCGGCACGATCGCCGTGACGAGCGGTACCGCCGCCCTTCTGGTTACCCAGGCGCTTGCCGGTACGCGCGACATCCGAACGCTCGCGGGTGCCGCGGGCGGTGCCGCGGCGCTTCTCAAGCTGCCAGGTGACGACGCGATGCAGGATGTCCGCACGCGGCTCGACACCGAAGATCGCGTCGTTGAGCTCGATATCGCCCTTGGCGTTCGAGCCGTCGAGGTTCTTGACCTGAACCTTCATGATCAGCCCTCCTGGCCTTCGGTGGCTTCCGGAGCCGCAGGCGCTTCGGCCGGCGTCTCGGCGGGAGCCGCGTTGTTGCTGTTGGCAGCAGCCTTCAGGCCGGCCGGCTTCGGCGCGTCCTTATGGGCCGGAACCTTGACCGCGTCCTTGACGAACAGCCAGCCGCCCTTCGAGCCGGGGACCGAGCCGCGGACGAAGATGAGACCACGCTCGGCATCGGTGCCGACGATCTCGAGATTCTGCTGGGTGCGATTCTTGTCGCCCATGTGACCGGCCATCTTCTTGTTCTTGAAGACCTTACCCGGATCCTGGCGCTGACCGGTCGAACCGAGCGAGCGGTGCGAAACCGAGACGCCGTGGGTAGCGCGCAGACCGCCGAAACCCCAGCGCTTCATGCCGCCCTGGAAGCCCTTGCCCTGGGTGCGACCCTGGATGTCGACCATCTGGCCGGCGACGAAGTGATCGGCCGAGATTTCAGCGCCGACATCGAGGAGGTTGTCCTCGGTCACGCGGAATTCATGGATGATCGCCTTGGGCTCGACCTCAGCCTTGCCGAACTGGCCACGCTGCGGCTTGGCGACATTCTTCGCCTTCGCCACGCCCGCGCCGAGCTGCACCGCGACATAACCGTCACGAGCCTCTTCCTTGCGCGCAATAACCTGAAGACCATCCAGCTGCAGGACTGTCACGGGCACATGGCGCCCATCGTCCTTGAACAGCCGGGTCATCCCAACTTTCTTCGCGATCACGCCAGTGCGCATGATCTGCTCCTTCCCAAACAGAGGCTCGCCGTTCGACCGGAGAGCTTGCCAACGAAAAAGGCCCCGGTGACCCGAAGCCCCAGCCCAATGAAAACTGCATGCCCCGCCAGGGCCAATGTCCAACAAGTCGGCGACGGATCACCAATCTGTTGAAAGCGGGGACGCAGGCAACGCCATTTCCCTTGCGGAAGATGTCGTTCGGTATCCTTGCTTTCTCGCTTCGACCGCAGGCCTAAAGGCCTAGGCGGGAAGCGAAAACGCCGGTCAGGTGAATCACCCGTCCGGCGGAAGCTCGCGCCTTACGCGAGTTTGATCTCAACATCAACACCTGCAGCGAGATCGAGCTTCATAAGCGCGTCGACCGTCTGCGGGGTCGGCTGAACGATATCGAGAAGGCGTTTGTAGGTGCGCACTTCGAACTGCTCGCGCGACTTCTTGTCGATGTGCGGGCCACGGTTGACCGTGAACTTCTCGATGCGCGTCGGCAACGGAATGGGACCACGGGTCAGAGCGCCAGTGCGGCGTGCGGTGTCGGCGATCTCGCCAGTTGCCTGATCGAGCACGCGATGATCGAATGCCTTCAGACGAATACGGATATTGCTGTCCATGGTACCTACCGATGCGAAAGAGCCTGATGGGCGGAACGCTCTTCGTCCCGCCCGTCATCCCAGCGAAAGCTGGGATCTCGTGAGGCAAGCTGTTCGCTCCCCTCCTGAGGCCCCAGCCTTCGCTGGGGTGACGGCGGCCGGGAACGACCACCTCTCATTAAAAGCAAACCGGCCGATTCCCGAAGGAATCGACCGGCTTGTACGACGTATCTTATATTACGCGGTGATCGAGCTGACAACCCCGGCGCCGACGGTACGACCGCCTTCACGGATCGAGAAGCGCAGACCCTGCTCCATCGCGATCGGCGCGATGAGCTTGACGCCCAGCTTCACATTGTCGCCCGGCATGACCATCTCGGTGCCCTCGGGGAGGACGACCTCGCCGGTCACGTCGGTCGTGCGGAAGTAGAATTGCGGGCGGTAGTTGGCGAAGAACGGCGTGTGACGGCCACCCTCTTCCTTCGACAGCACGTAGACTTCCGACGAGAATTCGGTGTGCGGCTTGATCGAGCCCGGCTTGCAGAGAACCTGGCCACGCTCGACGTCCTCACGGCCGACGCCGCGAAGCAGCGCGCCGATATTGTCGCCCGCCTGGCCGCTGTCGAGCAGCTTGCGGAACATCTCGACGCCGGTGACGACGGTCTTCTTGGTATCGATAAGGCCGACGATTTCGACTTCTTCGCCAACCTTGACCACGCCGGTCTCGACACGGCCGGTGACGACGGTGCCGCGACCCGAGATCGAGAACACGTCTTCGATCGGCATCAGGAACGGCTTGTCGAGCGGACGGTCGGGCTGCGGGATGAAGGTATCGACCGCTTCCATCAGCTTGAGGACGGCGTCATGGCCGATCTCGGGCTTGGTGCCGTTGAGCGCGCAAACCGCCGAACCCGCAATGACGGGGATGTTGTCGCCGTCGAAATCGTAGGACGAGAGCAACTCGCGAATCTCGAGCTCGACGAGCTCGAGGATCTCGGCGTCGTCGACCAGATCGACCTTGTTCATGAACACGACGAGCTGCGGCACGCCGACCTGGCGGGCGAGCAGGATGTGCTCGCGGGTCTGCGGCATCGGGCCGTCGGTCGCGGACACGACGAGGATGCCGCCGTCCATCTGCGCGGCGCCGGTGATCATGTTCTTCACATAATCGGCGTGGCCCGGGCAATCGACGTGCGCATAGTGACGGGCAAGCGTCTCATACTCGACGTGCGCGGTTGAGATCGTGATGCCGCGCTCGCGCTCTTCGGGAGCCTTGTCGATGTTCGCATAGTCGACGAAGGTCGCGCCGCCGGTTTCGGCGAGGACCTTGGTAATGGCGGCCGTGAGCGACGTCTTGCCATGGTCGACGTGGCCGATGGTGCCGATATTGCAGTGCGGCTTCGTCCGCTCAAATTTAGCCTTAGCCATTTTTTCCTACCTTGCTTCGAATGTTGGGAGATAGGGACACGCCCCGCTCGCGGAGCGCGCCCATAGCAGCTTTTTCGGCTTATGCCAGCTTTGCCACCACCTCATCGGCGACGTTCGCGGGAACTTCGTCATAGTGGCTGAACTGCATCGAGTATTGCGCACGCCCTTGGGTGAAGGAGCGGAGCTGGTTCACATAGCCGAACATGTTGGCCAGCGGGACCATCGCCTCGACCACCTGCGCGTTACCGCGGCTGTCGGTGCCCTGGATCTGGCCACGGCGGCTGTTCAAGTCGCCGATCACGTCGCCCAGATAGTCTTCCGGGGTCACGACCTCGACCTTCATGATCGGCTCGAGGATCTTGATGCCCGACTTCTGAGCCGCTTCGCGCATCGCGCCACGTGCGGTGATTTCGAACGCCAGCGCCGACGAATCGACGTCATGGTAGGCGCCGTCGGTCAGCGTCGCGGTGAAGTCGATGATCGGGAAGCCGATCTTCGAACCCGTCGCGGCGATCTCGCGAATGCCCTTCTCGACCGAAGGAATATATTCGCGCGGGACGTTGCCGCCCTTGACCTCGTCGATGAAGATCACGCCCTGGCCGCGCTCGCCCGGCTCGACCGTGATCTTGATGCGGCCGAACTGGCCCGAGCCGCCCGACTGCTTCTTGTGCGTGTAATCGACATCGACCTTGCGGCTGAGCGATTCGCGGTAGGCCACCTGCGGCGCACCGATGTTCGCCTCGACCTTGAACTCGCGCTTCATGCGATCGACCAGGATCTCGAGATGGAGCTCGCCCATGCCCTTGATGATGGTCTGGCCGCTCTCATTGTCCGAAGACACGCGGAACGACGGATCTTCGCGCGCCAGGCGATTGAGCGCGACGCCCATCTTCTCCTGGTCGGCCTTGGTCTTCGGCTCCACCGACAGCTCGATCACGGGCTCGGGGAATTCCATGCGCTCGAGGATGATCGGGGCGTTCTGCGCACAGAGCGTGTCGCCCGTGGTCGTGTCCTTAAGGCCCGCCAGAGCAACGATGTCGCCGGCGAACGCTTCCTGGATGTCCTCGCGGCTGTTCGCATGCATCAGCAGCATGCGGCCAACCTTTTCCTTTTTGTCCTTCACGGAGTTGAGAACCACGGACGCCGTGTCCATCTTGCCCGAATAGATGCGGGCGAAGGTGAGCGTGCCGACGAACGGGTCGTTCATGATCTTGAACGCGAGCGCCGACATCGGCGCATCGTCGCGCGGCGGGCGCGAATCAGCGGTCTCGCCGTCGAGCTTGAGGCCTTCGACGTCCTTGATGTCCAGCGGGCTGGGCAGATAATCGACGACACCGTCGAGCAGGGGCTGAACGCCCTTGTTCTTGAACGCCGAGCCGCACAGCACCGGCACGAACGAGAAGTTCAGCGTGCCCTTGCGGATCAGCTTCTTGAGCGTGGCGACGTCGGGCTCATTGCCCTCCAGATACGCCTCCATGACATCGTCGTCCTGCTCGACCGCCATTTCGATCAGCTCGGACCGCGCGGTCGCGGCGGCATCGGCCAGATCGGCCGGGATGTCCTGATATTCGAACTTCGCGCCCAGCGACTCGTCGAGCCAGATGATCGCGCGATTTTCGACCAGGTCGACAAGGCCCTTGAAGCCGCCCTCGATGCCGATCGGAAGATAGAGAACGGCGGGACGGGCGCCGAGGCGGTCCTTGATCATGTCGACGCAACGTTCGAAGCTTGCACCGGTCCGGTCGAGCTTGTTGACGAAGCACATGCGCGGCACGTGATACTTCTCGGCCTGGCGCCACACGGTCTCGGACTGCGGCTCAACGCCGGCAACGCCGTCGAAACAGGCGACCGCACCGTCGAGTACGCGCAGCGAACGCTCGACTTCGATCGTGAAGTCGACGTGGCCGGGGGTGTCGATGATGTTGATGCGGTGATCGTTCCAGAAGCACGTGGTCGCAGCCGACGTGATCGTGATCCCGCGCTCCTGCTCCTGCTCCATCCAGTCCATGGTGGCGGTGCCCTCATGGACCTCGCCGATCTTGTAGGACTTGCCGGTGTAATACAGGATACGCTCGGTCGTGGTCGTCTTGCCGGCATCGATGTGGGCCATGATGCCGATGTTGCGATACATATCGAGCGGATGGCTGCGGGCCATGACGTGTGCTTCCTTGGCGATATGGGGAGCCGGACGATCCGGCTCCCCACTATGTAGGTATGATTCGAACGGGCGCTAGAGTGCCCGGCCTTACCAGCGGTAGTGCGAGAAGGCGCGGTTCGCTTCCGCCATGCGGTGCGTGTCTTCGCGCTTCTTGACCGCGTTGCCGCGATTGTTCGCCGCATCCATCAGCTCACCCGAGAGACGGGCGGCCATAGTGTGCTCCGAACGGGCGCGGGCGGCGGAAATCAGCCAGCGGATCGCGAGAGCCTGCGAACGCTCCGGACGAACCTCGACCGGGACCTGGTAGGTCGCACCGCCGACGCGGCGGCTGCGGACCTCGATGCCCGGACGGACATTGTTGAGCGCATCATGGAACACGCCGAGCGGCTCGCGCTTGGCGCGGGTCTCGACGGTTTCGAGCGCACCGTAGACTATGCTCTCGGCGACGGACTTCTTACCGTCGAGCATGACGCTGTTCATGAACTTGCTGAGCACGACATCCCCGAACTTCGGATCGGGCAGGATTTCGCGCTTTTCTGGACGACGACGACGAGCCATCTTTTTTCTTCCTTACAAACTTCAGCCGGGTGATCGGACAGCCCTGAAGGGGCCGATCGGCTTACTTCGGACGCTTGGCGCCGTACTTGGAGCGGGATTGCTTGCGGTTCTTCACGCCCTGCGTGTCGAGCACGCCACGCAGCACGTGGTAACGCACGCCGGGAAGGTCGCGCACACGGCCGCCACGGATCAGGACCACCGAGTGCTCCTGCAGGTTGTGGCCCTCGCCCGGAATGTAGCTGATGACTTCGCGCTGGTTGGTCAGGCGAACCTTGGCCACCTTGCGCAGAGCCGAGTTCGGCTTCTTCGGGGTCGTGGTGTAGACGCGCGTGCAAACGCCACGCTTCTGCGGGTTCTTTTCCATCGCAGGCACCTTGGACTTGGCGATCTGCGGTTCGCGACCCTTGCGGATCAGCTGGTTAATCGTCGGCATGAAGCCCTTCACCTTTCACAGGGTTACTTTACCGCGCCCGGTCTCCGCGAAATGCGAAACGGCCCAGGTGACTTGCGCCTCCCGGTGCCTGCCAGACATCGGCAATGTTCAGTGCACCCGCACCGGCCTTCGACCGGCCCGCGAGCGAGCGGCCCTATAGCTAGGGAGTCGGTGAGCGTCAACGGGGAGTCGGCCCTCCGCTCCGTCCGCCCCGTCTATCTTTCGTTGCGCCGCAGCAATGGACGGAAAGGTCCGGCTCCAACGTTGGTTCATCCGCTAGCCAGCTTTGGACCGCAAAGGCCGCCGAATGAAGGACTTCCCCCCGCGCTTCCCGCAGACCGCCGAACAGGAGCAAATATCCGAGAGTCCACTGGAAAACATGGTAGTGGGGAATGATGGCTCCCTGGCGCGCACTGTTGTGCCGCCACGTGCGCGTGCGCTCGACTGGCTACGCGACAGCAGCACGGTAAGCTGGTCCGCCGCGGGGCTGGCGGCGCTGATCCTGTTCTGCATTGCGGTGCAGATGGCGTTGCCGCTTGCGAGCATCATCGGGCATGTTTCGGTCAACAACAATGAGGGCTGGAATGCCTATTGGTCGACGCGTGCCCTCGCCGGACAGCCGATCTACACGGACGCGGATTCGCCGCTCACCAACAATTATACCCCTTTGTCCTTCTACATCGTCGGCCGGCTCGGCCGCGCCATTGGGGATTTGGTCCTCGCTGGCCGCCTGCTGAGCCTCGCCGGCCTAGCCGGTTCCGCGCTGCTGGTCGGCGCGATCGCCCAGCGCGTCGGCAAGCCGACGCGCTGGGCCTGGGCCGGAGCCGCAACCTTCATGCTGATCGCGGTGACCATGGCCTATCGCTACATCGCTGCGGACGACCCGCAATGGATGGCGGAGGCGCTGCAGCTTGTCGGCCTGCTCGTCCTGATCGGGCGCGGACCGGCCGCACCCGGCCGCGCGCGCATCATCGCCGCATGCCTGATCCTGCTGCTCGCAGGCCTGATCAAGCATAACCAGGTCGCGCTCCCGCTCGCGATCACGATCGGCCTGGCGATGCACGACCGGCAAGCGCTCGCGCACTGGCTGGGTAGCGCAGCCCTCGGCTTGGCCGCGACCCTGATCGGGCTCCAGACGATGTACGGGCCGGCCTTTGTCGATCAGGTCGTGTTTCACCAGCGGGTCTTCCACTTCGCCTACATCGGTCCCGCGCTGATCAGCCTCTCCTTCCTCCTTCCTGCTTCCGCGATCGTCATCGTCTATCTGCCGCGACTGCGCGGGTGGAGAGACGACTTCCGGCTGACCATCCTCGCCTGGTTTGCGGTGCTCGCGGTCGTGCTCGGCATTTTCGAACGTTTTGGCGCGGGCGTGTCCCAGAACGCCCATTTCGATGCCGTGATCGCGATTTCGATCCTGTTGGGCGTGGCATTGTCGTCCTTTTCCCGCCGGGACCTTTCCACCGTCACGCGTCTGGCCCTGATGACCTTGGTCGTCACCCCCGCCGCCGGCAAGGATCTCGTCACCGTCCCGCGCCGCGTCGCCGATTGGCGGGAGCGCAACCGCACCGAGGAAGCCTGGCGCGAGGCTATCCGCTTCCTCGCCGAACGCCGGGGATCCATCGCCTGCGAAATGCCGACATTATGCTACTGGGCGGGCAAGGACTACGTGCTCGATTTTTCGAACTACGGCCAGAAACTGCGCCGCTATGGCGATCCGTGGAACCTCCGAAACCGTATCGAACGGCGCCAGTTTGCCGCGCTCGCGATCGTGCGCGACGACAGATATGATCGGGGCGATGCGCGCTTGCCGGACAGTTTCTACAAATTGATCAACGCTTATTACCGGGTCGAGCGCGTTCTGCCCGACCACGTCTACATCATGGTACCCGGGGATTCGCGGCACCCGCCTTCGGCTTGATGTAAACGCTCGCAATCTGCGGCCAGTCGACCCGCAACTGCGCCTCGGTCTCCGCGATCAGATGCTCGATCGCGCCGACCGCGATCGGATCCTCGAAATCGACGCTCGCCGCCACGAACACCTTGCGCGGGGCGAAGTGGATCGTGACCACCTCTTGCACGCAGGTGACTTCGGGTCGTGCGACGAAGGCGGCGCGGATCGCATCCGCCAGCGCCGGATCAGCGCGCTCGCCGATCAGCAGCCCCTTGGATTCGCGCGCCAGCATGAACGCGACCCCGGCCAACGCCACGCCGATAACGATCGATGCCGTGCCATCCCATACCGGATTGAGCGTCCAGTGCGTCAGGAACACCCCAGCCGCCGCCACCACCAAGCCGAACATGGCGGCGCTGTCCTCGAACAGCACGATGAAGGTGCTGGGATCCTTCGAACGACGTACCGCCTTCCACCAGCCGAGGTCGCCCTGCGTACGGCGGAACTCGCGCACCGCGGTCAGCCACGACGCGCCCTCCAGCAGCAGCGAGACGCCCAGAACGACATAGGCGATCGTCGCATCCTCGATCGGGGCGGGGTGCTGGATGTGCTTGATACCTTCGAAGATCGAAAGGCCGGCGCCCGTGGCGAAGATCAGGATCGCGACCACGAAGCTCCAGAAATAGATTTCGCGGCCATAGCCGAGCGGATGCACGTCGTCCGCCGGCTTGTTCGACGCACGCTCGCCGTAGAGCAGCAGCAATTGATTGGTAGAATCGACCACCGAATGAAAGCCCTCGGTCAGCATCGCCGAGGAGCCGGTGATCCCCGCCGCGACGAATTTGGCGACGGCGATGCCCAGATTGGCGCCGAGCGCGGCGAACAGGACCAGCTTGTTGCCGCTCTCCGCCATGCTGCTTAGCGCGCCGGCCCGGTCACGATCCGGCCGCCCTTGAGCACCCAGACCGGATGCTGGAGCAGGCGCACATCCTTGGTCGGGTCGCCCGCGACCGCGACGATGTCGCCATAATGGCCAGGGGTAAGCTGGCCGACGTCTTCGGCACGGTTCAGCGCGATCGCGGCATCGCTGGTGGCGGCCCGGATCGCTTCGGCCGGGGTCATGCCCCATTCGGTCATGGTGACGAACTGTTTGGCATTGTCGCCGTGCGGGTAGACGCCTGCATCGGTGCCGAACAGCATCTTCACACCCGCGGCATGCGCGGCCCTGAAGGTTTCGCGCTGTTTGCGGCCGATCATCTTTTCCTTGGCGAGGCTCTCGGCGAACACGCCATTCTTGGCGCCCTCGGCCAGGATATAATCGTCGTCGTACACGTCCATATCGAACCAGGCGCCATGCGCCTTGGCGAGCTTGAACGATTCCTCGTCGGCGAGGCTGGCATGTTCGATCGTGTCCACGCCCGCCCGCAACGCATCGTTGATGCCTTCGGTGCCGTGCGCATGGACCGCGACCCGCAGGCCGAGCATGTGCGCCTCGTCCACGATCGCCTTGATCTCGTCGTAGGAAAGCTGCTGCGCGCCAACCGAGTCGGTCTTGGAAAGCACGCCACCGGTCATGCAGACCTTGATCACCTCCGCGCCGTTCTTGCGCAGCTTGCGCACGAGCGCGCGGAATTCGTTGGCGCCGGTCGCGATGTTCGGGGACGGCAGCGTGACCGACGGGGGAAACTCGGTCGCGTCGCAATGGCCGCCGATCGCGCCGATCGCATAGGTCGCGGGCACGATGCGGGGGCCTTCGACATACCCATGATCGATGCCCTGTTTGAGTGCAACATCGTCATAATTGCCCGAGCCGACCATGCGCACCGTGGTGAAACCGGCCTCGACCGTCTTCTTCGCATTGGCGACGCCGATCACCGTCCAGAAATTGTCGGTATATTCCAGCTCCTGATAGCCGGACAAAGTCGGGTCCGCGGTCAGATGGACATGCATGTCGATCAGGCCGGGCACTATCGTCGCATCGCCCATATCGATCCGCTTGGCATCGGCGGGAATCTGCGGCCGCACCGCACTGCCCGTGACGAGCGAGGCAACGCGACCATTGTCACCGATCACGATCACGGGATTGTCGAGCACGACACCCCTGGCAGGGTCGAGCATATGCGCCGCGGTGACGACAATGGTGGCATGCGCGGCGGTTGTCGCAGCGACGGCCGCGAGCGCGGCAAGAGTCGATTTCATGGGCGGCCCCTTAGTCTGATGATGCGGCAGACTGGACGCGGAATTTCACCCGCGCAACCGATACGACGAGGCGATCATTTGCAGGGGTCGTGTCCCCAGTTCATCAGCGAAGCGCGCCAGCGCGAGGTTTCGACATTATGGCCGGGGCGCTGCGCCCGGTGGCGGCGGACGAAGCCGACCACCTTGCGCATATGCGCATAATCGTCGGGCTCGAGTTCCGCGGCGTGTGTGCGCAGGATCTGCACGATGCGGCGGCCCGAACGATGGCCGACGCTTTCGCCCTTGCCCTTGCCGTCGGGGCCCTTCCAGCCGACCGCATGGCTTTCCTCGGTCTCGAGCCACGCCTCCAGCGCAGAGGCGCTCATATTGACCGCGGCCGCGAAGTCCTCGCGAATCTTGCGAAGGGGATCGTCGCTCACGTCGCGACCCCAGGCGGCGCAACGACCTGCGGCAGAGGCACGTAGACGGGGGGCGCCGCGCCGAGCCGCGCGATCGTGCCGAGCGCGATCACCCCGATCAGCACGCCGCCCGCGATGGCGCCGCGCCGTCGGTCAAGGCCGCGCGTGTCGAGGAGCAGCACCAGCGCGAGCGCGGCGGCGACCATCGACCAGAGATGATAGCGCAGGTCGCTCGCGATGCTGACCAGCGCGAAGCTTGCACTCATGCAGAAGGCGGAGCCGGCCAGCGCCCGGCCAAGCCGGGCCTGGGGATCGGTAAGGCCCATGCTCGCCCAGAGCAGTCCCGCCGATATGACCAGCCAGACAACCGGCCAGCCGAGCGGGCTTGCCGCCATCAGGTGCGCGGCGGCGATCAGCCCCTCCCCGCCCGGATTGGCCGGCGCGCCGAGCCCGTCCGGATTGGGCTCGCTCGACACGGGCGGATCGGCATCCGGCTCGCCCGGGCCGACCCAGAACCGCAGGTTGGAATTAAGATGTGCGATGCGGTGCCCGGCATAAGCAAGCGGGTGCGCGACGGCGAGCCGCGCCCATTCCGTCGCCATGTGCCGATCGTCGAGATGATCGAAGATCACCGCGTCGCCGACGAAGCCGCACTGACTGTCCTCCCCATAGGGGTTCCAGAAGAACGGCGTGTAGCAGCCTTTCCGCTGGGCCATCGCCCAGCCTTGCGGATCGAGCCCGGGCAGACCGGCAAGGTGCGCCTTATGCGCGATGCCCGCCATGTCGTAGAGCGGCAGGCTGTTCTCGACCCCGGTATGCTCGGCGCCCAGGATGCGGTTGTTGAAGATGGGATTGAACACCAGCACTGCGGCGATCAGCACGAGCGAGGCCACCGCCTTGTGCCAGAGCTTCGGCAGCTGCGGCCAATCGAACAAGGCGAGCGCGAAAGGGATGGTCGCGAACACCGCATTGCCGCGCACCAGGGTCGCATAACAGATCAACAGGATCGCGAGCACGGCCGCCCAGCGCGGCATGGGCCGGTCGTCCAGCCGCCAATGCGCGACCAGACCGGCGGCGCCGGCCAGGCAGCAGGCCATCTGCGCATCCTTGAGCACGACCGTCGCCCAGCCCAGCCAGAGCGGTGCGATCCCGACCAGCAGCACAAGCGCCGCCGCGCCATGTTTCTGCCGTCGGCCCAGCGCCGCCGAGATCGCGCCGATCCCGCCCCACCAGAGCAGCATCTGCGCCAGGAAGAAGGGTTCGGTCCCGTTCTTGAGATGGTTCAGCAGCGCCCAGCTGCGCGCCATGATCGGCGGATGCCAATCGGAATATAGGCCGGTGTGGGCCTGCATATATTGGGCGACGCTGTCATACATCACCACGCCCGGAAAGCGCATCGCCAGGCTCGCGCCGAACAGCAGGAAGGCTGAAATCACCCACGGCGACGAGGCGCGGGAGCGCTCGGCCATGGGATCGGAAGTCGCACCGTCGGTCATACAAATACTTGTTAGTGCCGGCGATCGCCAATCGGAAGCTCTACCGCTCCTCCCCTGTGCGGCCGACCCACATAAATTTTTATAGGAATTGATGCGGGCGTTGGCGCGTGGTGGCGTCTGGCACGTGGGGAAACAGAAGCCAAGGGGAAGGGCGCTTCGTACGTGAGTCATCGTCGCGTTGGGGTCGTGCTGCATGATTTTTCTTTGGGGGGAACCGAGAGGATCGCGGCGCGACTAGCTACCGCCTGGGCGCAGGCCGGGGCCGAGGTCACTTTATTCTGTGGAAGCGAAGCCGGGCCGATGCGCGCCTTCGTGACCGACGATGTGCGGGTCGTCGCCGCACCGACGGCGATCAAGCGCGCCCCGGGGTCTCGGCGACTGCTCGGCCGTCAGGCCGCGGATCATTTCGCGCGGCACCCGGTCGACGTGGTGTGGGTGCCGGGCAATTATCATTGGCCCATCATCCCCGCGCTCAACCGGATCGGGATTTCCGCGCGGCCGAAGATCGTCGCGCAGGTCAGCGCGGCGCTGCAGAAACCGCAGCGCGGCCGGTTGCGCCAGATCGGCTTCAACGCGCGGATGCGATATCTGCTGCGCGGCGCCGAAGAGATCGTGACGCTCGCCTCCTCCGCCAAAGGCGAGGCGCATTGGATTTTGCGCCACGGCCGGGTGGCCCACATCCCGCTGCCAGCGCTGGAAGCGTCCGCACCCTCTCCACAGCCCATTCCCGAAGGACCGCCCATTATCCTCGGGGCGGGAAGGCTGGTGCCCGAAAAGGGCTTCGCGTCCCTGATCGCGGCCTTCGCACAAATGGACAACGAACAGGCGCGACTGGTGATCGCGGGCGATGGCCCGGAACGACAGAATTTGCTCGATCTGGCGGAATCGCTCGGCGTCGCCTCGCGGCTGAGCATGCCCGGTTATGTGCGGGACATCAGGCCATTGCTCGATCAGGCCCGACTGTTCGTCCTGTCCTCCGATTTTGAAGGCTATGCGGCCGTATTGATCGAGGCGCTGGAGGCGGGCCGCCCGGTCGTTTCCACCAATTGCACGCCCGCCACGCTGGATCTGTTACGCAGCAGCCAGGCCGGGCGGGTCGTACCCATTCGTGACGTGCCGGCGCTGGCAAACGCGATGGGGGCAATGCTCGCGGCGCCGGCGCCGGATCCCCGCCAGTTGGCGGCAATCGCGAGCCCCTTCCGCATCGATGGAATAGCGCTCCAATATCTTGCGCTGTTCGATGAGGTGTGCAGCCGCGAAGCCAAGCGCGGGCGCCTGGCCGTCCCCGGCCTGACCTGGCCCACCCGCGCCGCGCCGATCAAGCTCGCCTCCTAACGACCTGCGTTGGAAGCGCGCCAGATATATGTCGTCATCCCGGGCTTGGCCCGGGATCCCGCTTTCTTCGGTCTTTGGGGAACGGGAGAGGGACCGCGGGTCAAGCCCGCGCGACGATGTCGAGACGAACTTGGATGCAGCCATGCTGGGCCGTGACCCCATAAACGACCGCTATCGGCGTCCGGGATGAACGGCCGCTAAGGGGCGGTTTGCGGACTGGCAGCTTTTGATTGCTGGGCTCTGTGCTCAGCGTCCCAGGGCATATGCGACGTAGGCCGTGCCCTGCTTCGCGCCCGGATTGCGGCCGTTGCTGGTGGCGATGACGATATATTGGCGACCGCCCGCCATATAGCTGATCGGCGTCGCCATCCCCGTATAAGGCAGGCGGGTCCGCCACAGCAGCTTGCCCGTGCGGCTGTCGAAGATGCGCATCGCCTGGTCGTGCATGGTCGCGGCGATGATCAGCAGCCCGCTCGCGGTCACCACGGGCCCGCCATAATTGTCCGATCCCGTGTCCGTCATGCCCTTGGCGACCAGTTCGGGATATTCGCCGAACGGGATCCGCCACAGATAGTCGCCGCTATTGAGGTCGATCGCGCTCAACGTCCCCCAGGGAGGCCGTGACGCCGGATAGCCGTCGGGATCGACGAAGCGCTGATAGCCGGTGAACTGATAGGCCTGTCCCGCGACCCCGGCTCCCCCGACCTCCGTCTTGTCGCCCTGTGCGGCCGGGGGCGCCTCGCCGCGCAGAAAGGCGATGATCGCCGCGCGCGCGCCGTCGGAAATCTGCGGAAAGCCCGGCATCCGCCCCTTGCCGCCCGTGATGATCGCATCGATCTCCGCCGCCGTCCGCCGCGATTTCACGTCGGTCAGGTCGGGGAAAACCGGCGGCGATCCCCTGCGTTCGAGGCCGTGGCAGGCGGCGCATTGGTTGCGATACATGACCTCGCCGCGCCCCATTCCGGCCTCGGGGCCTCGCGGCTGAAGCGTACCGAGCCAGGGAATGTCGCTGCTATTGATGTAGATCACGCTTTTGCGGTCGACCGCGGGGCCGCCCCATTCCGCACCCCCGTCATAGCCGGGGAAGACGATCGTCGGCTGACCGACCCGGAACGGCGTGAACAGCCCCTTATTGTTGAAGGTCCTGAAGGCATCGAGGACCGCCGCATGCGCCTCGGGCGTGCGGTTCGTGAGCTCCGCCTCGGTGAGCATCTGGCGCGCGAACGGCGCGGGCTTGCTCGGCATCGGCTGCGTCGGCCAGGCCTGCTCACCGGGAACATCGGACGGGGGATAGGGGCTTTCCTCGACGGGGAAGAGCGGCTTTCCCGTCAGACGGTCGAACAGATAGACCACGCCCTGCTTCGTGGTCTGCGCGACCGCATCGATCCTTTTGCCCCCGCGAGTCACGGTCAGCAGCACCGGGGCCGACGGGAAATCGCGATCCCAGATGTCGTGATGCACTTCCTGGAAATGCCATTTGAGCTTGCCCGTGCGCGCGTCGAGCGCGAGCAGACTGTCCGCGTAGAGATTCGCCCCGATCCGGTCTGCGCCGTAGAAATCGTCAACCGGCGATCCGGTCGGCACGAACAGCAATCCGCGCCGGCCGTCGAGCGCCATCCCCGCCCAGTTGTTGGCCGCGCCACCTGTCTTCCACGCGTCCCTGGGCCAGGTTTCGAACCCGGGCTCGCCCGGCTGTGGCAGGATATTGAATTTCCAGCGGAGCTTGCCTGTCCGCACGTCGAACGCCCGAACCGCCCCCGGCGCCGCCGGATGCGCCTCGGAGGTGCGGAATCCGGTGATGATCATACCCCCATAGATCACGCCCGGACTGGTCAGATAGGCTGGCGCCTGCGTCGGCTCCCGCCCCAGCCCCTGGCGCAGGTCGATCCGCCCATTGTCGCCGAAATCGCGTGCCGGCTGGCCCGTCGCGGGATCCAGCGCGATCAGGTAGCTTCCATTTGCCGAAAAGAGCCGCCGCATCCGCCCGTCGGTCCAATAAGTCAGCCCCCGCACCGGCTGCGCGCCCTGCTCCTCAGGCGCATGTCGCCATTTCACCCGGCCCGTCGCCGCATCCAGCGCGAACACCCCTTGCCGCGGATCGACTCCGTAGAGCGTGCCGGCGATCATCAGCGGCTGCGTCTGAAGCTCGCCCTCACCCGTCTCGAAACGCCAGGCTTCCCGAAGCTGCGCGACATTGCTCCGGTTGATCTGCGTCAGCGGCGAATAATGGTCCGCCGCGGCATCCCCGCCATAAACGGGCCAGTCGATCTCTCCCGCAGTCCGGCTCCCGGCGGCGGCCGCCCAACTCGCAACAATTGCCGCGCCCCCAAGCAACCACCGTTCCAGTCGCATGCCCCATCCCCTCTTCTTCCGCAGCGCCATAACGGCATGTTTGCGCGGCGCTGGCGAGGCCTTGTTGGATTCCGCGCCGCACGTGAACGAACGGCCACTTTCAGGATCAGCGACAGCCTCTGCGGACGGCGATTATTGGTGGTCAGCTTCCGACCGGAGAGCGCAACAAAGTGACCGCTTGTTCAGATGTTCCTACGACGGGCCTTTGGGTCCCGACTGGGCTCTGGCATTACTGAAGCAAACTCGATCGCAGCGTTGAGGCTCTATGACTTCGAGAGCATGGCGAAGCTTGCGGACCACAATGGCCGGCCGGACTGGGCAGGGGCGCTGCGCACGGGTAGCATGGCGCGGGTCTAACTATCGTTCGAGAGGGGGCTTCATGAATGGCATCGGAGAAAGGATTGCCGGCGTGGCGATCGGAGTGGTCCTGCTGGCTTCGTGCGCCACCCAGGCGTCAGGCAAGAGCGTGGCGCCTGCTGCAAGCCTCGCGGGGCTGCGCCTGGAAGTGCCCTGTGCGAATCCGAAGTTCACCCAGGACACTGAATGCCACTGGGACCAGAAGCTGCTGCAGACCGCCGATCCTCAATGGAAACTCAAGCGCGAGATCGTGCGGACTTTCGGCGGCAAGCCCGGGAGGACCTACCAGGTAACCCTGCATGTGCGCGGTGTGGTCGAGCCCAAGAACTTCACGGGGGGCGTTGTTCAGTTCGAGCACTTCCAGACCGATGGCACGCCGGTCAAGAACGACTACAACTTCTACAGCCTGCACGTCTCGGATCCCGAAGCGACATACACCTTCAATCGCAATGAGGAGAAAGTGGGCCACTACACGTTTCCCATCGACTATCGCGTGACGATTCCGATTCGCGGCGGCGCGACGGTGACGATGGGCGCGTACGACTCCAATGACGTGGCGATCGCCAACCACAAACATTTCGTGGTGCCCGGCGTGCCGCCGGCGCCTGCGCCTTTCGACGGGCAGTTCTTCCAGCTCGATGTGGAGTCGGTGAAGGCCACCCGCTAGGGCGGAGCGGGTCAGTAGTGCTGAGGCATCTTTGGAGCTCGCCTGCGGCGGGTAGCGGACAGCGGCGGTCCATTCTGCTGCACGCGAATACGGCGTGAACGTCTGGATTGGGTGGTGTCGGGCGGAGCTGTCTGCAATTGGGCGGCTGGCCGCCAGTCCGCTTTTAAGGACGCGCGCCCTGGTCAGCCGCCCGAGAAACGGCGGACGAGCTTGCCCGCCTCGCGCCGGATCTCGATCGCCAGGCCATACGGCGAAAGCTCGGTCCGCTTCATGTCGATCAAAGTGACCCCACCCGCCCCCGACAAAGTATGCAGCCCTTCAACGAAGGGCGATGCGGCCACCGGCGGGCGCATCGGCGGACCAAGCCGGGAGGAAAAAGCCGTGGTGGATACCGCGATACGGAGCGCGGAAATCGCGCCGCCATAGGTATGGCTGCAATCCTGGACGGGCAGGACGATCTCGTCGCCATCGGAATAAGGCGTGCCGCCCGGCCGCGCGCCAGCAATGTCGCGGCGGACGGGGTTTAGCGGATGCGGCGTCCACGGGCCGGACAGACGCTCCGCCCAGGCGCAGTGCAGCGCTCCCATTTTCTCCACCTCATTGCCCAACGGCGCGTAGAAGAGCCACCAGCGGCCTTGGTGGAATATCGGCGAGGCGTCGATCGCAACCGTGTCGAGCGGGAGGTCCGTCGCCGGCTCCCATAAGTCCGGCCAGCGCACCGACCGATAGAGCGTCAGACGGCCCGAACGATGGCTTTCGGGCAGCATCCACGTCTCGCCCTCCGCCTCCACCAGGAAGGGATAGGAAAGGTGCCAGGGGCAGGAAAGCGCGGGTCGCCGATCGACCAGCTCGAACGCGCCATCATAGGTCAGCACTTCGATCGTGCCGCGGCGATCGCGATAGTCATAGGCTTCGACGAAGACGTAGAGCAGCCCGTCACGCCACCATCCGAACGGATCGGCCAAGAAGCGGAAGCTCCCCATCGGCGGCAACCATATGAGCGGAATGTTTTCCAGCGAGCCTTGCGCCACGATCCACTCGATTGGTGCAAGCGCGATTGCGGGCCGCCAGATATCCTTGCGAAGTCCCATCACCGGGCCGTCACGGCGCGCGAACCTCGGGCCGTGACATGCGTTGGAGCTTGGAGAGCGCGCATCATCGCCCACGCTTGTAGGAGAGGAACGTGCCGGACTGGAAGCTCCCTTGGGACGGCGGCTGCCGCTGCGGCCGGGTTCGCATCCGTGTGACCCGTCCGCCGATGCTGACGATGGCCTGCCATTGCCTCGGCTGCCAGACGATGAGCGCGAGCGCCTTTTCGCTCAGCATGGCACTGCCGATCGACGGGCTGGAGGTGATCGAGGGCGAGACGATGATCGGTGGCCTCCATGGTGAACCCGCGCACCATCATTTCTGCGACTGGTGCAAGACCTGGATGTTCACCCGCGTCGAGCAGTTCGGTCTGGTCAATCTGCGCCCGACCATGCTGGATAAACATCAGGAATTCACGCCCTTCATCGAGACCCAGACCGCCGAGAAGCTCCCTTGGGTGACCACCCCGGCCAAGCACAGCTTCGAACGCTTTCCCACGATGGAGGACTATGAAACGCTGACGAAGGATTATCAGGCAAGCATGGAATGAAGTGCGCCCGCCTTCGCGCAGCGAAAGCGGGCGCCCGTTCGGGTGCGAGAGGTTACTTCCAGCCCGACGCAACCTCTTCCGCAAAGTCGCGATAGGCACGTGGCGGGTGGCCAAGCAGCGTTTCCATCCGGCTGACGTCCGCCTCGGCGGCGACCGCGCCCTGCAGCTGGTAGCGGCGCATCATCAGCTTGAGGTCGTAGACATACCAGGCCGGCGCGACCGTTTTCAGAGTCTCTTCGAACGCCGCCAGATCATCACCGCCATAGACGATCTGGCGCCCCAGAATCTCGCTCCAGAGCTTAGCGAGACCCGCGGCGGTCAGCGCCTCCGGCCCGACCAGGTCATAGGCCTCGCGCGGCAACGGGCCGTTAGCTTTCTCACGACGCATAAGCTCCTTGGCCGCCGCTTCGCCGATGTCACGAATGTCGACCATGGAGATGCCCTGGTTGCCGATCGGCATCCCATAGACGCCGTAGGTCAGCAGCGCTTCCCGCAACCGGGCATCATTCTGCGTGAAGTAAGCCGGACGCAGCACGGTCACCGGCAGGTCGTACGCCTCGATCATCCGCTCGACCGAAGCCTTGGTCGCGAAGTGCGGCAGGTCGGCATATTCGTCCGCCTTGAATACCGACAGATAGACGATGCCCTTAACCCCGGCATCGCGGGCAGCGTTGAGTGCAAGCAGCACCTGGGTCGATTCGTCGGCGACATTGGCGCCGAGCAGGAAAAGCGTGCTGACGCCGTCGAGTGCGGCGCGGAAGCCGTCCACGTCGGAAAGGTCGCCCTTCACCGCCGTCACGCCGGCCGGCAAGTTCGCGGTTTCAGGGGAACGGGTCAGCGCGCGGACCTCGACCTTGCTCGGGTCGAGGAAGGAAAGCACCTGGGAGCCGATCGTGCCCGTGCTGCCCGTCACCAGAATAGCCATGTCATGTTTCCTTCGATCAGAGGCGCCGCACATCGGCGTCCATGGGCTGAAGGTAGATGTTCCGATTTCTGCGAATAGCTGGCATGTTCGAGACTGATCGTCCCAGATATGGAACATGAGATGGACCTGCAGGCACTGCGCGATTTCAATCTGGTCGCAGTTCATGGCGGCTTCGGACGGGCCGCGCGCGCCACTCGCCGCCCGAAGGCGACTTTGTCGCGCAAGGTGGCCGAACTGGAACAGGGCTTGGGCGTCCGCCTGATCGATCGCGGCACCCGCACGCTGCGGCTGACCGACGAAGGCGTCGCGTTGCATGAGGCGACACGCGGTCCCCTCCACGACATCGCTGAGGCGGAGCTGACGGTCGGTTCGAGTGCTTCGGTGCCGCAAGGACGCCTGCGGGTCAGCGCGCCGGTCGTGCTGTCGCATGTGGCGTTGGCGCCGGTGAGCGCGGAATTCGCGCGCGCTTATCCCACGGTAGAATTGGAAATCGTGGCGGAGGATCGCAAGGCCGATCCCGTCGATGACGGCTTCGATATCGTGATCCGCGTCAATCCCAGCCCGGACGAACGGCTGGTGGGACGACGCATCCTTCAGGACGAGCAATTGCTGGTCGGCGCACCCGGCGCGGTCTTGCCCACGAGCGAAGAGATCGAGGTGGTCGCACTCAACTCCATGCCCCCCGACAGTGTGTGGCACATCCGGACCGATACGGGACCCCGCATTTTCCGTCCGCGGCCGCGCCTGCGTTTCTCGTCCTTCCTGATGGTTCGCGAGGGGCTGCTGGCAGGCGCCGGGTTCGCGTTGGTGCCGCAATTGATGGTCGCCGGCGACATCGCCGCCGGCCGCCTCGCCCGGCTTGGCTGGGCCGAGGGCCGCAGGGCCGAAATCTGGGCGCTCCAGAATTCGCGCCGCCTCGCCAGCCGCAAGGTACGGCTGTTCCTGGACGCGCTGAGCAAAGCCTTCGCGGCTTAGCGGATCATCCCGATCGTCTTCAGCCAGCGCTCGGCCAGTTTGGGCCAGCCCGTCGCTGGCCTGGCAGGGTCTGGGCGCAAACCGAACGCATGTCCGCCCTTCGCATAGAGGTGCATCTCGGTCGGCACGCCGGCCTTCTTGAGCGCGGCATAATAGACCAATGAATTGTTGATGCTGTCGACCGGATCGTCCTCATTCTGGACGATGAACTGCGGCGGCGTATGCGCGCTGACCGGCACGTCCGGATTCAACGCGACCTTGCTCTCGTCATCAAGCCAGAGATGACCGGGATAAAGCGCAATACCGAAGTCCGGGCGGACGCTGGTCCGATCGATCGCGTCCACCGGTTTGTAGATGCTATCCAGCGTGCTGGTCGCCGCGACCAGATAGCCCCCGGCGGAGAAGCCGAGCACGCCGATCTTGTGCGGATCGATCCCCCACTCCTTCGCATGGAAGCGGGTGAGCGCGATGGCCCGTTGCGCATCCTCGGTCGCGACCGGATTGTCGGGATAGGGGCCGGAACGCGGAAAGAGACGATCGCCCGGCACGCGATATTTGACGAGGATGCAGGCGACGCCCTTGGCCGTCAGCCAATCGCACACATCGGTGCCTTCAAGGTCCATTGCCAGGATCCAGAAGCCGCCGCCGGGATAGACCACCATTGCTGCGCCTGTGTTCCGCCCCTTCGGCCGGTAAAGCGTGAGCGTCGGTTTGGACACGCGCTCGACCGCGACCACCGTCTTGCCGCCGATCAGAGATTTGGGATCGCTGCGCGCGAATTCCGGACCACTGACGGGCAGATCGTGCGGCGGGGAGCCGGGCCAAAGCGGCATCTGCATTTGACCTGGCGCCGGCTGCCACGTCGCGGCATGCGCGGCACCGGCAAGGCCGAGCGCGAACGTGAACAGGATCGTCTTCATGACATGCGTCTCACTGGCTGGTTGAGAACAAGGATCGGGCATTGACAAAATGGAACAAAACATGTACAGATATCGCTGTCGCGCAATCTGCTGCTATGGCGTGGCTCTTTCTCAGCGGGGTTGGGCGGCGGTCGCCGCAACAACCCAATCATCAAGTTCGAATCTGGTATTTTTTGTTTTTTCCTCAGGCGCCGGGGACCGCACTGTCGATCGCGCTCATTTCACGCGCCCCGCTTTCTCGTCGGCGATGCGCCGATCGAGCCGTTTCTCGAAATCCGCCGCGAAGGCACGGCAGGCATTAGGATAGACGAACGGATTAGGCTCGGCGCCGGCGCGTAGTTTGGCCGCTTTCTCGTCGCCGCCGGACTGGTCGGGATGCGCGCTGATCAGCACGTCGCATGGCAGCGCCTTCATCGCCGCGAAGCTGTGGCGGAAGCCGTCGAGTTCGCTCAAATGATCGGACGCGGTGAAGAGATAGCCGTCGGCCGAGATCGGGTTGAGGCTGGCGGCGAACACCATCGTCTTGCAGTCATCGCGCTCGCACGATTGCCAGGTCCAGCTCGTGCTGCCGGGCGTGTGGCCGGGTGTCGCAATGGCAGTGACAGTGACCCCGCCTAGCGTAACCTTGTCGCCGTCGCTCACGCCCCTGACCGGGCCGACGCCGTGATAGCGGGCACGATAACCCGCCTGCGGATCGTCCGGGCTCGGCCTGCCGGTTTCGAGCGCGCGTACCGCAGCCTTGCCCGCCAACACCGTCGCATGGCTGTCGCGCGCCAGCGCACCGATCCCGCTCGCATGGTCGAAATGCGGTTCGGTGCTGAGGATATAGCGGACATCCCGCACGCGGAAACCAAGCGCGCGGATATGCGCCTCGATCCTTTTCACGCCCTGCGGCAGCGATCCGTCGATAAGGATCAGCCCGGCTTTCGTCTTGATCAGGCCGACATTGAGCCCGCCGAAGCCCACAAGGTAGGTATTGCCGTAAATGGGGAGCGGGGGCTGATCGACCAGCCAGCGGCTTGCCGCCACAGGCTCGATCGGCTGGAGCAAGGGATCATGCGCGTGACGCGCCTGTACACCGCCGGCAAGAGCGAGCGCGGAGACAAAAGCGAGCTTCGAATATGGCATAAGGCCTTCTCCCTTCGTCGTTTCGGACGCGATGATGAGGGTCGGAGGGCAGCGGGATCAAAGCATCTTATCTCGACAGAGGCATGAGATTGATTCATGCCTTGTGCATGGAAAGGGCCCAACTTCCGCTCAATGCCTTGCGCGCGTTCGAGGCGGCCGCGCGTCATCTCAACTTCTCCCGCGCGGCGATCGAATTGTGCGTGAGCCAGGGCGCGGTGAGCCATCAGGTAGCGGCGCTGGAGGAAAGGCTCGGCACCCCTCTCTTCCGCCGTCTGCCGCGCGGACTGGCGCTGACGGACGAAGGTCAGGCCTTGGTGCCGGCAGTGGCCGACGCGTTCGACCGGATCGGCGCGACGCTCGATCTCTATGCCGACGGGCGGCTGCGCGAGGTGTTGAACGTCGGCGTGGTCGGCACCTTCGCCGCCGGCTGGCTGCTGCGCCGGCTGGACGATTTCAATCGTGCGCATCCGCGGGTCGACCTCCGGCTGATGACGAATAACAACCGGGTCGACATTGCCGGCGAAGGCCTCGATTTCGCGATCCGCTTCGGCAATGGCGCCTGGCACGGCGTCCATGCCGAGCCGATCCTGCAAGCGCCGCTCTCCCCCTTGTGCAGCCCCGCAATCGCGGAACGCCTGACCGAGCCCAGCGCCCTTTCGCGCGAAACCCTGCTGCGCTCCTATCGCGCCGACGAATGGCCGCGCTGGTTCGAAGCCGCCGGCGCCCCCTGCCCCTCGCTCCATGGGCCGGTGTTCGACACCTCGCTGGCGATGGTCGCGGCGGCGCAGGCTGGCATCGGCGTCGCGCTCGCCCCGCCGCTCATGTTCGCCGATGACCTGATCGCGGGCCGCCTGATCCAGCCCTTCCCCGCCGAGATCGTGACAGGCGGCTATTGGCTCACGCGGCTCATGTCGCGCAAGGACACACCCGCAATGGCGGCGTTCCGGGAATGGCTGAAGGGCGCCACTCTCACCTGACCGTCATGCCGGACTTGTTCCGGCATCCATCCATCCGCACGGGAATCCCGGGTGACTTAGTGGACCCCGGAACACGTCCGGGGTGACGGATTCGAATTAGATGTGGATCACCTTGCCATAAGCCGCGAGCACGCTCTCGTGCATCGCTTCGCTCAGCGTCGGGTGCGGGAAGATGGTTTCCATCAGGTCCGCTTCGGTCGTCTCGAGCTGCTTGGCGACGGTGTAACCCTCGATCAGCTCGGTCACTTCCGGACCCGCCATATGCGCGCCGAGAAGCTCGCCGGTCTTGGCGTCGAACACTGTCTTCACGAAGCCTTCGGCCTCGCCGAGCGCGATCGCCTTGCCGTTGCCGATGAAGGGGAATTTGCCGACCTTCACCTCGTAACCCGCTTCCTTGGCCTTGGTCTCGGTCAGCCCGACGCTCGCGACCTGGGGGCGCGAGTAAGTGCAGCCGGGGATCTTGAGCACGTCCATCGCGTGCGGATGCAGGCCCGCCATATGCTCGACCGCGATGATGCCCTCATGGCTTGCCTTGTGCGCGAGCCAGGGCGCGCCCGTGATGTCGCCAATCGCGTAGATACCCTCGACATTGGTGCGGCAGGCGGCGTCGATCAGGACATGGCCGCGATCGGTTTTGATGCCGAGCGCCTCAAGCCCGATATTCTCGGTATTGGCGACGATACCGACCGCGACGATGACGTGGGAGAATTCCTGGGTTTCGGTCTTGCCGTCGGGGAGCTTGATCGTGGCGGTGACCGAGCGGCCCGGTTTCACGTCGATCTTCTCGACGCCATGCTTGGGCAGCACCTTCATGCCCTGCTTCTCGAACTGCTTCTGGACGAAGGCGGAAACCTCTGCATCCTCGACCGGCAGGATACGGTCGAGCATCTCGACGATCGTCACCTTGGCGCCCATGTCCGAATAGAAGCTCGCGAATTCGCAGCCGATCGCGCCCGAACCGATCACAAGCAGATTGGTCGGCATCTCGCTCGGCGTCATCGCGTGGCGATAGGTCCAGATACGGTCGCCGTCGGCCTTGGCGAAGGGCAGGTCGCGCGCGCGCGCGCCGGTGGCGAGGATGATGTTCTTGGCCTGGATATCGACGCTTTGATCGCCAGTCTTGACCTGCAGCTTGCCCTTGCCGGTCAGCGTACCGACGCCCTCGTACACCGTGACCTTGTTCTTCTTCATCAGGCCCTTGACGCCGGCATTGAGCTGGCCGGCCACCTTGCGGCTGCGATCGACGATCTTGGCGAGATCGAACCCGGTCTTCTCCGCCGATAGACCGTAAGCCGCGGCGTGTGTCATGTAATGATAGATTTCCGACGTGCGCAGCAAAGCCTTGGTCGGGATGCAGCCCCAATTGAGACAGATACCGCCCAGCCGCTCGCGCTCGATGATCGCGACCTTCATGCCCAACTGCGCCGCACGGATCGCCGCGACATAGCCGCCGGGACCGGAGCCGAGAATTGCGAGATCGTAGGTGTCAGCCACTGGAGCCTCTTCTCTTCGGATGTCTGGGAAAGTCCGCGCCGATATAGTGCGGGGCTAGGTTTCGATAACCCTCGGCCGCCCGTCGTCGCCGATCGCGACGAAGGTGAAGACGGCGTGGGTGACGCGGTCGGTTTCCTCGCCGGCGCGGATGCGGCGCCAGGCGGAGACGTCGATCTTCATCGAGGTGCGACCGGTCGCGATCACCTCGGCATAGACCGAGACCACGTCGCCGATCTTGACCGGCTTGTGGAAGGTCATGCCGTCGACCGCGATCGTGACCGCGCGACCTTTCGAATAGCGCGCGGCGACAGTGCCGGCGGCGCTATCCATGATCGACATCAGCCAGCCGCCGAAGATATCGCCATAGGGGTTGGTGTCCGCCGGCATGGCGACCACGCGGACGGCGGGTTCCCCGGACGGCAGCGCCGGGTCGTCGCTGCTCAAGCGAGCATGCCCAGCGGATTTTCGCACAGGCGCCTGAAGGCGGCCATGAAAGCGGCGCCGTCTGAGCCGTCGATCGCGCGATGATCGAAGCTGCCGGTCGCGCTCATCACGGTCGCGATCTGGAGCGTGTCGTTGACGACGTAGGGGCGCTTCTCGCCCGCGCCGATCGCGAGGATCATCGCCTGGGGCGGGTTGATGATCGCCTCGAACTGCTTGATGCCGAACATGCCCATGTTGGACAGGCTGGCGGTGCCGCCCGCATATTCGTGCGGCTGCAATTTGCCCTCACGCGCGCGGCCGGCGAGATCCTTGATCTCGGTTGCGATCGCAGAGAGCGACTTGGTGTCGGCACCGGTGACGACCGGGGTGATCAGGCCGCCGGGGATCGACACCGCGACCGAAATGTCGGCGCGCTTGAACTGGATCAGGCTGTCACCCGCGAACTGGACGTTGCACGACGGCACTTCCATCAGTGCGGCGGCCTGCGCCTTGATCAGCATGTCGTTGACCGACAGCTTCACGCCACGGCTTTCGAGGCCCTTGTTGAGCTCGCCACGCAGCTTGAGCAAGGCATCGAGATTGATGTCCACCGTCAGGTAGATGTGCGGCACCTGCTGCTTCGATTCGCTCAGGCGACGCGCGATCGTCTTGCGCATGTTGGAGAGCTTGACCGTTTCCGAAGGCACGCCTTCGGGCGCCGGGGCGGGTGCCGCGGCGGCGACCGGTGTAGCCGCCTGGGCAGGCGCGGCGGCAGCGGCGGGCCTAGCGGCGCCAGCATGCGCGCCCTCGACGTCGGCCTTGACCACGCGCCCGTTCGGACCGGAGCCCGACAGCGCCGAAATATCCACGCCCTTCTGCTCGGCGATACGACGCGCGAGCGGGCTCGCCTTGACGCGATCGCCCGAGGCGGCGGCGGGCTGCGCCATAGCGGCCGGCGCGGGCGCGGCGGCCTTGGCGACCTCCGGCTCCTTCTGCGGCGCGGCGGCGGGCTTGGCGGGGGCGGCGTCGGCCTTGGGCACGGGCGTGGAGGAATCCTCATCTTCCCCCGCCATGATCAGGATCGGCGCACCGACCTTCACCCCGTCCGTACCTTCGGCCACCAGCAATTTCTGGATGGTGCCTTCGTCAATCGTCTCGAATTCCATCGTCGCCTTGTCGGTCTCGATCTCTGCGAGGATGTCGCCGGACTTGACCGTGTCGCCTTCCTTCACGAGCCATTTGGCCAGCGTGCCCTCTTCCATCGTGGGGGACAAAGCGGGCATCTTGATCTCGATCGGCATAAGCGGCGGCCTCGTATCAGGCGGGAAACAAGCGGGCGTCCCTTTCGGACAGCAAGGCTGTATGGTCAAGGCTCGCTTGCCAAGGAAAGCAGAACGCGCGATCCACAAGACGAAATGCGCACCTATCTGGCCGTGATCGACGACAAGCCCGAGGCGCGGACCGCGCTCCGCTTCGCCGCGCGCCGCGCCGCCAAGACCGGCGGCGCCATCGCGATTCTCGCGCTCGTGCCGGCCGCGGAGTTCGTCCAATGGTCGGGCGTGCAGGCCGCGATGGAGGAAGAGGAACGTCTCCGCGTCGAGGGCATGGTGACCGAAGCCGCCGGTGCGCTGATCAAGGAGACGGGGCTCACGCCCGACATCATCGTCCGCCAGGGTGACCCTGTGGACGTCGTGCGCGAGATACTCGAGCAGCGCGACGACGTGGCCGCGCTGGTGCTGGGTGCGGCGGCCGAAGGCGGCCCCGGGCCCTTGGTCGCGCACTTCGCCGGCGCCGAAGCGGGCACGATGCGCTGCCCCGTGATGATCATTCCCGGGTCCCTGAGCGACGAGGCGCTCGATCGGCTGAGCTGAAATTTCGGTCCTGCAACATTGCCGTGCTTGTGGGCGGCAAGGCGCTTACCTATGCCACTTATATGGCCGCAGGCTTCGACCCTGTTTCACTGCTCGCTCCGTTCAAGGCGGGGCACATCGTGGCGTTGGGCCTGCGCTTTGTCGCGCATGGCGACGATTGGTGCGAATTCGCGCTCGATTATGACCGGCGGCTGGTGTCGGATGCGAATAGCGGCATCCTCGCCTCGGGGCCGATCGTATCGCTGATGGATACTGCCGCCGGGTTCGCGGTGTGGTCGAAGCGGGGCGGGTTCAAGCCGCAGGCGACGCTCGACCTCCGGCTCGATTATCTCCGCCCATCCCGTCCGGGCCAGGCCGTGACTGGCCGTGCCGAATGCTACCGGCTGACGCAGCGCATCGCGTTCGTGCGCGGCTTGGCGCATGACGGCGATCCGGCCGATCCGATCGCGCATTTGACCGCAACCTATATGGTGCTGAAGGACGAGGTGTGAGCGACGTCGCCCTCCTCCCTTATGCCGACTTCCTCGGCATCCGCATCGAAGGCGAGCGCGATGGCGCACCGTTGTTGGTGATGCCCTTTTCCGAGGGGCTGTTGAACCTGCAGGGCGGCATCCATGGCGGCGCGATTTCAGGGCTGCTCGAGATCGCCGCCACCGCCGCGATCGACGCGACTCTGGAGGAAGGCGAGGATCCGCGATCGGTATTCAAGCCGATCACCGTGACGGTCGATTTCATGCGCCCCGGTCTACCGAGAGATGTCTACGCCTGCGGCCAGGTGGTGCGTGTCGGCGGCCGTATCGCGAACGTCGCGGTGAGCGCATGGCAGGACGATCCCGACCGCGCAATCGCCGCCGCCCGCATGAACCTGGCCATCACGCCGCCGACAGAGAAATAAGAGATAGATGCGATACTGGATCCTGCGCTCAGAGCCCGACGCCTATAGCTGGGACGATCTCGTCCGCGACCAGGGCACCGAATGGAATGGCGTGCGCAACTATACGGCGCGCAATTTCCTGAAGGAGATGGCGCCCGGCGATCAGGCGTTCTTCTATCATTCGAACACCGAAAAGGCCGCGGTCGGGATCATGGAGATCACGCGTGCCTGGCAACCGGATGGCGACGACGGCAAATGGGCGAGCGTCGCGGTGAAGCCGGTGCGCAAGCTGGCCAAGCCGGTTACGCTGGAGGCGATCAAAGCGGAACCCTCATTGAAGGCGCTCGAAATGGTCCGCCAATCGCGCCTCTCCGTCACGCCCGTGCGCGAAGAGGAATGGGCGCAGTTGCTGACGATGGGAGCCTGACGTGCTGGCGGCGGCGCTACTGCTCGCCGCAGCTGCGCCGCACTCCCAGACCCCGCAAGCTTTCGTCGCGAACCTCTACGCTTATTATCGCAATAGAAACTTCAGCCCGTTCCGCCATGTGGAAGCGATCTTCGCGCCGCGCTTGGCAGCGGCGATCCGATTGGATGAAAAGCGGAGTCCACCAGACGAGGTCGGTGCGCTGGACTGGGATCCGATCTGCGGCTGTCAGGATTGGTCCAAGCTGCGTCCCGAAATTAGGCGCATTGCCCCGATCTCGCCTGACCGGGTCGCATTGGCGATCCGGCTCTACGATATGAATCACCACCATTCCCTGAGTCTGGTTCTTGAGCGCACAACGGCGGGCTGGCGCGTAGCCGATATACTGGATCGCGGCAGCTTGCTCGCCTTGCTCGACCGGGCGAATGGCGAGAGGCGCAAGCTCCGTCGTCGTCATTAAACAGTCAGGAACCTCCTTATCGAATCAGCGAGCGCCCGTCCTTGCGCCCTCCCGGTGCGAGCCGCAGCGGGCCTGAGGCGGACATCCATGATATTGGCGCCGATCGCCGCCTGCGTGGCGGCATCGGGGAATATCACTTCCACCGTGGTGCCGGCCGTGCGCAGGTGCGCCACCTGCTCGTCCAGCCTTGCCGCCATGCGGTCGCCGGGAAGGCCCGCCGGGCGAAAACACAGGACCAGCATCTGATCATAACCCGACAGCAGATCGGCATTGGCAACCGAGTTGAAGCCACCATCCATATAGCGCCGGCCTCCGATCGTGATCGGCTGGCTGAGGCCTGGCAGACTGCAGCTCGCCGCCACCGCATGCGCGAGCGACGCGCCGCAGTCGCGGGTAAGAATCCGAACCGCGCCGTCCCCGATATCGACCGCGACGCAACCGAAGCCGCGATCCGACCAGTCCGCGCCGCCCACCATCAGCTTCATTTGGGCCACCTCCTCCGCTTCGGGCGGGGCCTGCATAGCCAACGCCTTTGCGCCGACTTCGGCGCGCGCGGCGGCACGATCGCCGGGCCCCAGCGCCTTGGCAAACAGCGCGGGCAATGAAGCGACCGCCGCCGGATCATAAAGCCGCGCGCCGGGCGGCGGCACGCCTTTTTCCTCCTCCAGGATCGCAGTCAAAAGGGCGTCGGGCGTGCGGTCGGTGGTCAGTTGCGCCCCGACGATCGCACCCGCCGACGTGCCAAGGATGAAATCGGCATCCGCAGCCGCCACGCCTGCCTCCGCCAGCCCAGCGAGCAGCCCGCTTTCCCAGGCGACCGCGAGCGGGCCACCGCCGCTTAGCACCAACGCGCGCATGACGTCTCCTTTGCCCCGCAGGGGGTAGCGCGATCCGCGCAACCGCGACAGAGGCTTGCATCGTCGAACGGCTGGCCGAACCGGACCGGCGGCCGGACCCCGACCAGCTGGCGCTCGAAATGGCGCTGTGATCAGCCGACCAGCTTGCCAAGCAGCGCCGCGAGCTGGACCTGCTCTTCCGGCGACAGGGCCTCGAGCGCCTGCTTTCGGACGGCCTCAAGCCGGGGCCCGATCTGGTTGAGCAGCCGCATGCCATCGCCCGTCAGGCTAACAAGATAGGCCCGGCGATCGGTGGGGTGGGGCCGGCGTTCGACCCAATTCTGTTTTTCGAGAAAATCGAGGAACAGCACCATCGAACTCTTCTCGATCCCTGTGTCCGCGCTGAGCGTCTTTTGCGTCCGGCCTATCCCATCGGCGACCAGACTCATGATCGCGATATGGCCGAGATGGAGACCGGTGCCATCCAGCGCGGCGATCATGCGCTGGCGTACGGCGCCATGCGCGCGCGCCAGAAGGAAACCGATCCGATCCGCCGTCATCGAAACACTCTTTCCATTTTCCATATAGTCTAATATTAGATTATCTGTTGCTATACGGTATGGAGCAAGACGATGTTACGTGCAATCCTCGCTATGGCGCTTGCCGTGGCCCCGTTGCCGGCGGTCGGCGCGGCGATGCCGGCCCGGCCGCTGGGGGTGGCGTGGAGCCCCGTCTACGGGTTCCCGCCCGCCAAGCCCGAAAGCTTCATGCCGCAGGCGCGTTCAATCGGCGCGTCGTTCGCGCGACTGACGCTCTATTGGAGCCAGATCGAACCGCGCGACGGCGTCCGCAGATGGGATGAACTGGACGCCTATCTCGCACAGCCCCAGTCGCCCGATGAGGCCATGCTGACAATCGCCGCCGCCTCCCCCTGGGCGACGCGAAGCCAAGCCTGGGTATTCCCCTCTTCCCCCGCGCTCGACCCCGCGCGCTATCAGGCCTTCGTGCGGGACGTAGTGGCACATGCGAAAGGACGGATCCGCTATTTCCAGAGCGAGAACGAACCCAACAACAGCTTCTTCTGGGCGGGATCGGCGGATGATTATGCCGCGCAGCAGCGCCTCTTCTACAAAACGGTGAAGCAGGCCGATCCGCACGCGGTCGTGGTGCTCGGCGCATCGGATGGATTGTTCGATCCGAGCGGGGCCGACCCCTTCCCGGGCCAGGAGAAGGACATGGCGTTCGTCGCACAAATACTAAAAGACGCGCAGGGAGCCTACGATTTGTTCGACCTGCATTTGTATGGCAATCCTTACACGATCCCGGCCCGCGTCGCCGCCGTGCGCGCGATGATGAGGCAAGCCGGGGCGGAGAAGCCGATCATCGCCAGCGAATATGACGGCCCCACCTTCTTCGAATTCAAGGCGAACCGGCGCCAATGGGCCGCGCTACAGGCGCCAAGCGCGAGCCCGGACAGCGTGCGCGCACTGCGCGCCAGGGACGCCGATCTGCCGGCCGAGACGCGCATGTTCCTTCATCCCGAGGATCCGGCATTGGCCCGAAAAATGCTGCGGCTTCAGTCGGCGGACCTGGTCGTGCGCAATCTGCTTGCCCTCGATAGCGGGATCGAACGCACGGCATTCTTCCAACTCGCCCAGGACAAAGGCGATCCGGATGCGCCCAATACCATTCTATGCGGGCGGATGGCTTTGCTCGGCCGCGGTGCGAACGGCGCTCTCGCGCCTTTGCCGCTGGCCGAACGCTTCCAGCGGCTAGCGTCGGCAATCGGGGACGTGACTTCAATTTCACGGCTGACGGTGGCCGATCAGCCGGACGTTTATGCGTACCGCGTCACGCGACGGAATCGGCCGTCTTTGCTGGTGGCCTGGCGCCGACCGGAGGCCCCCGGCAAGGTTGTGACGGCGGCGGACGCGATTCTCCGATCAGGCATCGGACATGGCGTGCTGTCGGCCATCACGATCGAGGGCGAGAATGTGACGGCGACCCCGACAGACGATGGTCTGCGGATCGGCTTGACCGACATGCCGGTGCTAATCACCTATGAGACCAGGGCGCGCTAGCACCGAACGTCTTCCAGCGGGGCCGCACCGGTCATGCCGGCGAAAGCCACGGTACCGACTATGGCGCGGCCTATTTCTTCTTGGGTGCCAGCGGTGCGGGGGGTTGAGCCGCGCCATTCGGCCCGGTGGCGAAAGCGCGGATCGCGAGGCCCTTGTCCGTCAGATGTTTGGCGCAATTTGTCATAGTCGGGCCAAGGCTGGAGGCCGGCATCGTCTTGGCCTGCGCCTGGACCGCCGTCTTCAACTGGTCGTTGGAGATGCGGGCATCGAGCCGGCCGAGATAGAAGACCGACGCCGCCATCGACAGCTGGCGCTTGGCCGGGTCTTTCTCGGCGCGGGCGAAGACATTCGCCGCCAGCAGGCAGCGCACATCCTCATCGACGCTCTGGGCCGCCACCGGCACCGCAAAGGAAAGCGCCACTATGGCCGCCCCGATCTTCACCAACTTTTCCGCCATGGCACCACCCCTGTCGATTCTTTTAGATATGCCCCAGCAGCACCAATATCAGGACGATCAAAAGCACAAGCCCAAGACCGCCAGAGGGCGCATATCCCCAGCTGCGACTGTGCCCCCAGGTGGGCAGCGCGCCGATCAGGAACAGGATCAGGATGACGATCAGGACCGTACCGAGCATGGATATCCTCGCTTGATTATAGGGCCGCGTAACGGGTCGCGATCGGCACGGTTCCGGAAAGCGAGCCAAAGCAGGGGACTGGCGCGCGGCGGCCGCTTGCGCTCAAAAAAATGCGACGATCCGTTCATTGTGAAGCGATTGATAACCATCTTTAAACGCTTGGCAGCTTAATCGACATCAACCGCCAAGGCGCCGACCCCGTCGGCAAATTTTAGGACTTACCAGTTGCTTGACGTGGTATCACCCGCTGCGGCCTTTGCCGCGGCGCCTGATCGTTTGACGATTTCGGCCGCGGACGAACGCCACGCCGCAGGCCTCCGGACGCTGGTTGCCGAGGCATTGGCTCAGGAAGGGGAAAGCTGGTCAAACAAGCCCCCGCTCCACGCCGACGCCGAAATTTCGATCGACGAAATCCGCGCGCTGATCGCGGCCCCACGTAGCCGGCTTCTGGTCGCGATCGAGGCGCATGCCATCGTCGGCTGCGTTCTCGTCACCCGGCTGCCGGGAGAGCGCTGCGCGCTCGGCCTGCTCGGCGTCGATCCCGCCTGTCGCCGCCGCGGCTTGGGCGCGCGCCTCATCGCCGCAGCCGAACTCATCGCCGCAGACAGCTTCGGATCGGACCAGATCGAACTGTGTGTGCTTGCCGAGCGTGCAAAGCTCACCGCTTATTATGGGCGGCTCGGTTTCGCGCCGACGGGCGAGCATCGTACGGTGCCGCTGGCGGATGCGACGATGGAATTCCTGGTCATGGCCAAGCCGCTGACGCGCGCCCTGACTCGCTGATTATCAGCCCAGGATCAGACCCGCATCAAAGGGGTTTGACGCTGCACCTCTCCGACCGCGCGCTGGATCGCGTCATGCTCCGCGTGCGAACCTTGGTAATAAGCAAGCCGCCAGCTCGTCTCCTGTAATCCTCCGCCAAAGGCTGGTTCGACCGGGCCCAGCAGGCCGAGATAATGATCGACGCTGTCGGCCGAGGCTTGCGCAGCCTTTTCGGCGATCGCCTGACGGATCGCGCTGGCAAGGGGCAATCGAATCGGCATCTGCCGAAGCGTTCCTATCTCAAGCATGTACTGAAAAATCCGCGCTACGGGACACTCCCGCCCCAACTGAGGCCAGAGTCATTTGTTCCGGACCGATATTCATATCGATCATCCGGTCCAGCAATCTGACCGTCCGATAGGGGTGCGGCCAAGCTGTCGGATAGTGGTCGTCTAGCTAGCTAGATTTGGCTGCGGCCGCGCGCTTATCGGACATTCAGTTCGAGTAGCGTTGCGTACGGTTTTCCAGTTTTGATTCGGATATTTAGCGTTGAGCAAGTCGCTATCGGTATTGCTGGTTGAGGATGAACTTCTCATCATGGAAACCGTCCAGGATGCGTTGGAGCAGGCCGGCTTTTTCGTACGTGCCGTGCCATCGGGTTTTGCCGCGCTCACGTTGATGAGCGAGGGGGTGGAGGAGCTGGCGGGTCTGGTTACCGATATTCGCTTGGGCGAGGGGCCAAGCGGATGGGACCTGGCCCGCCACGCGCGTCAACAGCGGCCGAATCTGCCCGTAATCTATATGACGGGAGACAGCGCCGCAGACTGGTCCGCACTGGGGGTGCCGCGCAGTCAAATCGTGCAAAAGCCGTTCGCCGTCGGCCAGGTCGTGACCGCACTGAACATGATGTTGACTGAAGCGGATATGGACTCGGCGGGCCAGGCCTGACGGCTCAGGCGGCCGGTGTCGCCGCCCGACGCCATATCAGATAATCGCGAACGTCACTGGCCAGGAAACCCACGGCTTGAAGCGCGCCACGCAGCGTCGTCTCGTCCACCTCCAAAGCGTCGGTCCAGTAAGCAAGCTCATCGACCTGGATATGCACCAGGTCCCGCGGCCGCGTTTCGCCCTCCTTATCGAGCATTCTTTGTCTCCTGGCCGCGTGAACGCACCAGCGAAATCCTCGAACCGTCGGTCCGCCGCATCTGCGGCACCGCCCGGCGAGCCTCAGGCTGCGGCATTCTCTTCGGGTGCGGTCGTCCAGCCGAGACTAGGAATGGCGGCGGTGCGGCGGCCGCGCAGATCGACACGCAAGGCGAGGTAATTCTTGCTTTCCATATAGCCCAGCAGGCGGCGGGTACGGCCGATCGACGCGGTGCCGTAGACATGGGCAATCTCGGCATCGGTAGGACAAGGCGCGCTGTCGCGCGCGGCGCGAGCGATCAGCATGAAGACGCCGAGCATGTCTTCGGGCACGCCGTCGGCAAGCCGCAATGCGGCGGCCCAGCCGTCATCCGCCAAATCCTCCGAAAAGAGCCCGGCGCGCGCAAGGGTAAGCCGGCGCGCGAAGTCGACGGGCGCAAGCGGCGGCTTGACCACGCCGCGCATCCGGCAGCGTATCGCGAAATCCTGGAACAAGGCGCCGGGCGCGCGATGCTCCGCATCTTCGTCGGCGACGATGTCGCGCAGCACGGCATCGATCATGGGGCCGACATCCGGCACGTCCCCCCGTGGCGCGGGCTCGGTTATGGCGGCCTCCGGATCGGCCTCGTCGATCCGCTGAAGCAAATGTTCGACCGGCTCCGCCGGCGAAGGCGGCGGCGGTGCGGGCGTCACATCCTCGAGCATGTCGAATAGCAACGCCTGGGCATCCCCGGCACCATGGGCCGGCAACGGCTTGAGCCCCGGCGCGGCGCCGCGACCGCCCGTATCAACCTCGCCGATGCGTACCAGCAGGGGTCGCCGCGCAATTGCCGGGCCGAGCGCGAGGAACTGGCCCCGCTCCAGGTCGCGTATCTGCTCGGCCTGGCGCCGCTCCATGCCGAGCAGGTCGGCGGCACGTGCCATGTCGATATCGAGGAAGGTGCGGCCCATCAGGAAGTTGGACGCCTCTGCCGCGACATTCTTGGCGAGCTTGGCGAGCCGCTGGGTCGCGATCACGCCCGCCAACCCGCGCTTGCGGCCGCGGCACATGAGGTTGGTCATTGCGCCGAGCGAGACGCGGCGCGCCTCCTCTCCAACCTCACCCGCGGCGGCAGGGGCGAACAATTGCGCTTCATCGACCACGACCAGCACCGGATACCATTGGTCGCGCGGCGCATCGAACAGGCGGTTGAGGAAAGTGCCGGCGCAGCGCAGCTGGGCGTCGACCTCCAGACCCTCGAGATTGAGCACGACCGACACGCGATGTTCGCGCACGCGGGCGGCGATGCTGCCGGCTTCGGCCTCGGTATAATCCGCCGCCTCGATCACCAGATGGCCGAAGCGATCGGCGAGACTGACGAAATCGCCCTCTGGATCGATTACCACCTGCTGCACCAGTCCGGCGCTCTGTTCGAGCAGGCGCCGCAGCAGATGCGACTTTCCCGAGCCGGAATTGCCCTGGACGAGCAGGCGGCTTGCCAGCAATTCCTCAAGGTCCATCCCGGCGGAGGATCCGCCGGTGCCTTGGCCCATATCGATTTGGGTGGTCATCGCGCTCCTCTTTGGCGGAGCGAATCCGGGCGCGGCAAGCGCTTCATTCAATCATAATGATAAAGCTTGATCCGCTGGATCGAATAGCCCTCGATCGGCAGACGGAGATGGCGCCCCTGATGGCTCTCGTCGCCGTTGAGGCGGCGGCCCGCCACCCATGTCCCGTCGATGAAATCGCCTTCATCGATCCATTCAATACCGGTTGCCCCCTTGCCGTCGGCGGGCGCGAACGTGAGCGTGACACCGCGCCCCGCGACCAGCAATTCACCATGACCCATATCCATCACGATCGCGCCATGCGTCTCGGGGTGCTGCTGGTCCTTCGCCGTCCAAGGATCGACGAAGCGGATATTCGGCCGATTGCCGCCCATCGTCACGGTTTGGTCGGCAAGGTCCGGTGTACCGTCGAAAGAGACGGGCGCGCGAAACCCGGCGATCCGATCGCTGCCCTGCCGTTCCCGGATCATCGGCCACAGCTTGCCGAGCAGGACATACAGATCGGAGAGTGGTTTGCCCTGCGCAGGGTCGAGCATGTCGATGGAGAAAGGGCTGAAGCCGAATGCGCCCAGTTGACCGATCGCGAACAAGGCGTTGGCGGGCGCCTCGGGCTTGCCGGCCTGATTGGCCTCGGGGACGAAGAGCGGCCACCCCAGCGCGGCATTGGGACGCGGCAGCGCCGCATTCATGTAGAAGGGAACGGGATAAGCCTTCTTGCCCGCGGCTGCGACACGTTCGACGTAGCGGCCGAAATACCAGGCCATGAATGCCTCGTCCGCATCCGCGCCGAAAGCCTGTGTCCAGCTCCGGCCCGCACCGGACAGCGCCTTGGGCACCGGCTTGAGCCACGCGGCTTCGGCAAGGGCGCTATGATCGCGCGGTTCGGGAATCATGCCGACCTCATTCTCGACCTGCACCGCGATCACGGTGCGCCCGCTGTCGGTCTGCGCGAGGTGCGCCATCAGCGCTCCGAAGGCGCGCGCGTCGGCCGCAGCGCTCGCCTCGCCGAAGGGCGAAAGGATATCGATCGCCTTGCCGTCGGCGGTGCGGGCGCGGGGAAAGCGCTTGGGATCGTGCTTCACCCAGCCGGGCACATAGGTCGACATGCTGTTCTTCCAACTGCCGAACCATAAGATGACGATGCGCAGATCATGCGCCCGCGCGTCGGACGGCAGCCCGTCGACCAGGCCGAAATCGAACTTGCCCTCGGCGGGCTCGATCAATTCCCAGCTTACCGGCATCAGCACCGTGTTCAGGTGCAGCGTCTGCAGGCTATCCCACCGCGCCGCCATATAAGTCCGGCTGGATGGCGAGGAATTTGCGAGTTCGCCGCCCAGGATGAGGAAGGGCTTGCCGTCCACCATCAGATGGCCCTGATCCAGCGTGGGCGGCGGGGCGGCGACAACGCTGGTGGCCGCCATGCCCAGAAGGAGCGCGACGCGACGAAAGCAGGTGAGCCGAAAAGACATAAGCGCCGCTTGGCGGAGTGAGGCCCGGTCCCGCAAGCGGGTCGGCTTGTCCCGGCATGGCACCTTTTTACAAATTGGTCGGTTGGACCTGGCGGTGCCCGGGAAAAAACGGGCCAATTAGGAGAATAAAGATGAAGCTCAAGGCACTGGCCGCCCCCATGGCGGCGATCGCCGCGCTGACGATGGTCGGCACGCTTCCCGCAGCCGCGCAGCCCGGCAACTGGGACCGTAATGCCTTCTGGCGCGATGCCCCGACGGATCCCTATCAACGGATCAACTTCCTGCAGCGCAGGATCCAGCACGGCATCGACGATGGCAGCTTGTCGCGACGCGACGCGCGTCGGGCGCAATATCAACTCAACCAGATCCGTCGTAGCGCGGATCGGATGCGGTACCGCCACCACGGCAATTTCAGCTCCGCTGATTATGATTATATCCAGGGCCAGCTCGACAATCTGAGCCAGCAGATACGCTGGCAGCGCCAGAACTGGTCGTCGGGCTATGGCGGGGCACCGTCGGGCAACTACGGCGGCGGCAACTATGGCGGCAGCGGCGGCAACTATGGCGGCAGCGGCGGCAACTATGGCGGCGGCAATTACGTCACCAATTATGATGCGTCGCGTTATTATCGCGAAGGGCCGGATTATTCCGAGCGACGGCTGAGCGACAATGACGAGGTCTATCGCGGCTCCGACGGGCGCTATTATTGTAAGCGCAGCGATGGCACCACGGGCCTGATCGTGGGCGCTGCCGCCGGCGGCATCCTCGGCAACATCGTCGACGGCGGCCACAATCGTGCGGCCGGGACATTGATCGGCGGCGCGCTCGGCGCGCTCGCGGGCAAGTCGATCGCCCAGAATAACGACATCCGCTGCCGCTAGAGCCTGATCGTTCTGGTGATGGCGAACAAGGCGGGCGCCGGATTTGCTCCGGCGCCCGTTTCCATGGGTGGGTCGGCGGCCAATCGGGTTCCGACAAACCGGGCATAAGAAAGGGGCGCTCCTGTGGAGCGCCCCTTTCTTATCGTGCCATCGCCTCAACGACGGTGATGGCGATAATAGCGATACCGGTTGTGCCTGTAATAATGGTGGCTGTGGTGCAGTGTGTTGTACAGCCCGCCCGCGGCCGCGCCCACCAAGGCACCGTTACCGACCGAGAGGCCCGGAACCACCGCGCCGACAAGGGCACCACCAGCGGCGCCGATACCCGCACCGCGCAGGATGTGGCCGGCGCTCTGGGCCGAGGCCGGCGCGGCCAATGCGATTGACGCGGCGCCGGCGGCTATCAGCAGGTTCTTCATGATCTGTTTCCTTTCAAATTTGTTCTCCCGTCGGGGCGTGGCAACGAACCATCACCCCGCCGGGTCCATCTGCTTAGCGATAGGGATTCCACGCATAATCGCCGTCGTAGCCATAGCGGCGATGCTCGCGCTCCCACCGGTAATGTGCGCGGCGGGCCTCACGCGCACGCTCGCGCTCCCAGCGCCGATGCTCGCGCCATTCATGGCGATCGTGGCGGTCATAGCGGTCGTAACGGTCATAACCGCGGCCATCATCATAGCCACCATAACCGTAATAATTCTGCGCCTGGACGGCCGAGGGCACCGCGATTGCGCTCAAGGCCAGCGCAGCGGCGATTGCCAACTTGGTACGCATATTCTCTCTCCTCACGCGCCCCGGCTTTCCGGGACGATCATGGGTCTATCCGAGGGCGGATGCGCGGGGGCTGAACAGGTCCGGCAGCAATCGTTCAGGATCGGAAGGGCTCGCGAGAGGGCCGGTTGCGCAATTCGCCGCATTGGGCCTCGCCCTCGGCAATCAACCTGCTAATCAGGGCCGCGAAAAAAAGGAGAGGGGCATGACAGGTTATAGTCGGCGTGAGATTGGCAAGGCTTTGGGCGCGGGCGCGGTACTCGCCGCCGGCGGCGCCGCGACGACGGCAGCCAGCGCGGCACCGCTCGATCTGTCCTTCCCGCAGGGCTTCAAATGGGGCTGCGCCACTGCCGCCTACCAGATCGAGGGCGCGGCCAAGGAGGACGGGCGCGGCCCGACCAACTGGGATATTTTTTCGCACACAGCGGGCAAGACCGCGAACGGCGATACCGGCGACGTCGCCTGCGATAGCTATCATCGCTATGCCGAGGACACGCAGCTCCTGAAAAATCTGGGCGTATCGACCTACCGCATGTCGCTCGCATGGTCGCGCATCTTCCCCAACGGCAAGGGCAAGCCCAACCAGAAGGGTGTCGATCATTATAATAAGGTGATCGACAATCTCCTCGCGAACGGGATCACTCCCTACGTCACCATGTTCCACTGGGACCTGCCGGCAGCCCTTCCCGGAGGCTGGCAGAACCGCGACACATCCTACGCGTTCGCCGATTATGCAGGCTATATGGCCGGCCAGCTTTCGGACCGCGTGAAGAATTTCATGACGGTCAACGAGCTTCGCTGCTTCACGGATTTAAGCCACGCGCAGGGCATCCACGCCCCCGGGCTGAAATTGCCGGCGGCGGAGGTGAATCAGGTGCGCCACCATGGCGTGCTTGGTCATGGCCTCGCCGTCCAGGCGATCCGCGCGCACGGCAAGGGCGCGCTCCAGGTCGGCATCGCCGACAACACCACGATCTTTACGCCCGCGATCGAGACGGAGGAGCATATCGCCGCGACAAGGAAGGCGATGCGCGAAGAGAATGCCATGTTCCTGACTGCGATCATGGAGGGCAAATATCTCGATTCGTATCTGGCCGAGCAGGGTGCCGCCGCGCCCAAGGTTCAGGCCGGCGATATGGCGATCATCTCCAGCCCGCTCGATTTCGTGGCGCTCAATATTTACACGCCCAATTATGTGCGTGCCGACCCGTCGGCGCCGAAAGGCTATGTCATCCTGCCGCATTATGCGCAGAGCCCGCGGATGGCCTCTCCTTGGCTCTATGTCGGGCCGGAAGCGCTCTATTGGGGCCCGCGCCTGGCGAGCGAATTGTGGGGACCGAAGGCGCTCTATATCTCGGAAAACGGCTGTTCGGCCGACGATCCGATCGTCAACGGGCGTATCGATGACAGCGACCGGGTCATGTATCTGCGCAATTATCTGAGCGAGCTCCACCGCGCGACGGCCGAAGGCTATCCGGTGAAGGGCTATTTCCTGTGGAGCCTGATGGACAATTACGAGTGGGCCGATGGCTATACCAAGCGCTTCGGCATCCATTACGTCGATTTCGCCACGCAGAAGCGCATCCCGAAGCTGAGCGCGGCCTGGTACAAGGAGCTGATCGCCCGCAACCGGGTGGTGTGATGCGAGGTCGGGGCCTCGCGTTGGGAATGATGGCGTTGGTCGCTGCGGCCGCTGGCGCCACCGACCTTCCCACGCGGGTCCCGATCGCGACCCTGCCGGTCGCGCCCGCCAAGACGGCGACACGGATCGAGACGACCGAAGTGGATTTCGCGCCAGGGCAGAAGATGCCCGAGCACAAACACACGGTCCCGGTCGTCTGCTTCGTCGCGAAGGGTAGCTTCGCGGTCAGCATCGGCGACACACCCGAGCGGATCGTCCCGACCGGCCAGGTCACGCTCGAGCCCGCCAAGGCGATCGTCCATTATTTCCGCAACGTCTCGACGACCGAGCCCGCGCAATTGCTGTGCGCATCGCTGGCGAACGATCAGGACAAAGTGCTGAACATGATGCTGGCCCCGCAGGGCCGCTGACCGGACGCGCAAACCAGGGTGTTTGCCGCGGTTGGGATTTGACATAACCCCGGCCGTGGTCGCGATAGTCGGCCTGCGTCAGCTTCGCGCGGCGGCGAAGTCCAGACTGGCCTGCATCGTGCGGGTGGCGGCAGTGACCATGTCGCCCAGCAATTCGATCACCTGAAAGGCCGCGAAAGGCGGGCAGAGCCAACTATAAGGACCGGCGAACCAATCGCCGGGGTCCTGACCGACGAAGACGAACGGGATTTCGCGCTGCTGCGCGGAGAGGCTGTCGAGCATGGCCTTGCCGATATCGACCGCGATGCAGGCGGAGAAGTTGAGCCACTCCGCGGGGTCGACACTGGCGAGCGCCGTTTCGGGCGGGCCGTCCAGCGCGACGACGCTCACGCCCACCATTTCCAGCGAGCGCCGGATATAGGCCGCGCTGAAGCTCTCAGGCTCCGCGAGCAACAGGATATTGCCCTGCTGCAGACTAAAAGGCGCGTTCATCCCCCTCTCCCTCTTGGGGTGATATATATCATACCGATTCGGGGGAGAGAATCCCGCACTCACTATTTCTTGTGGATGAACGGCCCACAGAGCCCAAGATTCGGAAGGGCATTCAGCCTTTGTCGCGCAGCTGGAAGCGAACCCGATATCGATGGAAGTCGAGGCTCATCCGCTTGAGCCCCTTGAGCGCGTCGGTCCCGAGCAACAGCGCCGGCCGGTCGGTCAGCCCGAACGAGGCGAAGGGTGCGACGTCGGCGAACGCGACCGGCATGTTGTTGATCTGCAGGCCGCCTATTTCGATGCGCGGCAACAGGATGCTGATGGCCGGCGCGCTGCGCCCCGTTACACTGTTCAGGACGATCGCCACCTGCGTGGGCGGGTGACGGCTGCCCGCGACTTTTTCGAGCAAGGAAAAATTGCCAATCGTCATGTCGGACCCGGTGTCGATCAGGGCGTAGACGTTGAGCTTGCCGACGCGGACCTCGGTCAGGATAAGCTGGCCATGGTGGCGATGGCCGACCACAACGATCTCGCCCGGCTCTGCCTTTTCGGGGACGGTGGCATCTTCCAGCGTGATCGTATTGTCCTGGAAATCCATCATGATGCGCCGGTCGGCGAGCGCGTCGACGCCGACGATGCCCTGTGCGCCGAGATATTGTTCGGGAAGGCCGGGCGCAGAGACGGCGAAAGTGTCGGCATCGCCGACCTTGAGCGTATCCACCAGGAAGGTGGACACGTCGGCCGCACCGGCGACGTCGTTCAGGCGTACGGTCTCGCTCGCGGGCAGGTTGAGCCGTCGGGCGAGCGTTACGCTGATAACCGAACGGTCCGCGCCGCTATCCACCAGGAAGCGGAACGGCCCGTTGCCGTTGATCTCGACCCCGATGGACATGCGCGTATCGAGCATGCGCGCCGCCAATTCCCGTCCCTTCACGGTGAGGCAGTCGTCGATCGTGGCGGTCCGGAGGTTAGAGGCGCCGGAGGGTGCGATCGGTGCGCTCGCAGCAACCGGTGCGGGCGCGGTACAAGAGGGAGGCGCGATCGGTGCGGCGGATGCGGGCACAAAGGCCAGTGCGGCGGCAATCCAGCCGCTCGGCGCCTTCGCAACGATGGCGCAGCCTGTCCTCATATATGAGCCCTATCTCACGAAAACGACGCCGCGTCTTGCATCGACGTGACCTGCGGATGGGCCCGGGCGCCGGCACCATGCCGGATCCGTTATGAAAACTACATGTAAATCAATGCCATGTTAAGGTTAACCGGACTATAGAAGCGGCGAGCGGAGGAACCATGAATCGCAGGCAATTTCTCGCGGCGGGCGCCGCCGTGACCGCGGGCGCCCTGTTTGTCGGCCGCGCCGGTGCCGGGACCTTGTTGATGCCGACCGGCCCGCAGGGGCTGATCGCGCGCACCAACGCCGCGCTCGACGCGCATGCGGGGAGGATTCCGAACCGCGACATGGTGGGCGTGGCCGATTTCGGACGGCATGACAGCCTGCCGCGCTTCCACCTGATCGATCTGCACAATGGCAGGCTGGACAGCTTCCTGGTCGCGCATGGCCGCGGATCGGATCCGAGCCATACCGGCTGGCTGCAGCATTTCTCCAACCTGCCTGGGTCGGAGGCGTCATCGGAAGGCGCCTATCTGACGAAGGACATCTATTTTGGCGCGCATGGCCGTTCGCGCCGCCTGGCCGGGCTCGACCCCCAGAACAACCAGGCCGAGCCGCGCGGCATCGTCGTGCACGGCGCATGGTATGTGACTCCCGCGCTCGCCGCCAAGGGCGCCATCGGGCGCAGCGAAGGCTGTTTCGCCTTCCAGCAGGACGAGGTCGGCCAGATTATCGACCGGCTGGGCGCCGGCCGGATGATCCTGGCGATCAAGGCCTGAAGAGGCCTTATTATCTGGTTCAGCAGGGCGGAACCGGCCGGTGCGCTTCAGCGAAGCTGAATCAACCTTAGCGCTTGGGCGTCTTCTCTTTGGTATACGGCGTGAAATCGTTGAACGTGAACGCTGCGCCCTGCATCCGCGTCGAGCGGTCGCGCTGATGGACGATGTCGAGCCGGCAATGCTGGCCGCCGAACGGCTTCGTGATCAGGATATTGTCGTCGCGCAGGAATTCCGCGCCGTCGGGCCGGTTGACCCAGGCCTTGCCGCGCAGCCCCCAGAAGATCACTGCGGTGCCGTCGATCACGGTCTGATTGGTGATGTCGCTCAACGTGACGCAGCGTACCTTCGGCCCCGCCACATAGCCTTTGAGCACCTTGGCGAGCTCGGCCTCGCCGCGTTCCTGCCTCGACGGGCCCTTGGCCGCCACCGGCGCCGCCAGCAAGGCGGCCGTGATCAGCATGGATGAAATCCGCATGATCCCTCTCCTCTCAGGTCTTTCGCGGCACGGACAAGCCGCCGCGCCGAGCCCGAATAAGCGCTTGCCGTAATGACCCCAAGCTGAATTTCTTCCCGCCCCGCTTTTGAGGGCGGACGGAGCAGGAAGGGTACGCTGCGCTACCAGAACCTCTTTAGGAGCATTGTTAGCCCGGCGGGCCGGAGGAAGAGCCGGCCCGCCGGTCACCCCGCGACGTCTCTCCCGGGGGGCTGACGGGAGAGTCGGCAGATGCGCGGGGATCAGGCGAAGCTAAGCGACGCCCGGCGCCGGCGGAGCGTGCCACCGATCAGGCCGAAACCACCCAGCATCAGGCTCCACATGGCTGGCTCGGGCACCGCTGCCAGCGTTGCATTGTTCGGGGCGAAATCGCTGATCGTTGCAAGGCCACCAACCGTCCCGCTCCGCGGCCAGATATTGAAGCCATAACGCGTGGGGTCGAAGCCAGTGGAGGGAAGCAGGGATAATGGCACCATCAGGCTCAGCGCATTCCCGCCGATCGTGACCGATCCGGCGGCGAGCGGGGTCGCCCCAATTGCGGCACTGCCATTCTTCTGGATCACGATCGCCTTGTTGAACTTGACGTCGGGCGCGCCGATCGGGCCGAAGGGACCGGTCCCCGTGCCGGTATTGGCCCCGATCACATAGAAACCGGGTAGTGTCGGGTCGATCGCGCCCGCGAAAGTGGACTGGATAAGGAAGTTCATCGTGCTCGAATTATAGCTAACCGAGAGGCTCGTGACGTCGAGATCGGCCTGATGCGGGCCGGTATAGGAAAGAAGGAAGTCGCCGGTCGGATCCGAAATACTGCTCGATTGCGCCTGGGCGGTGCTTGCCAGGCCAATTGCCGCGACGGCGAGAAGAAGATGCTTCATTACCATGCTTATCTCCACTGCTGAACCACGCTCTCGGTCGCGGGCCCGATAATTGCGGTTCACCGCCATGAGACGAGTCGTGCAAGTTCGGAGACGATGCGTCCGCTCCGCACGGTCGTTTGCGGAACGGTTTCGATCGTTTGTCGAAAGGGTGATTGCATGGGTCCCGACCGCGCCGCATGCTCGCGAGCACAGGCGGGAGAGACAAGGATCGTGGTGATTAAGAGGATGATTCCGGCCCTGCTGGCGATCGCCGCAGCGGCGCCGGGACTGGCAGCGAGCGAGGACGTTTCGACGTTGTTGCTTGAGAAGACGCAGGCTTTTTCCGATGCTGGTCCGATAGGGGACGGTAAGGCGATGGCGGCGCTCGCGGATCCGAAGCTCGTTTTCTTCAACGAGAATGGCGACCGCGCGACCCGCGACGACCTCGCGTCGATCACGCCGGGGGCTTCCAATGGCGTCACCACGCGCATGTCAGTGACCGACTGGGATTGTCAGGTGCATGGCGAGGTCGCGGTGACGAGCTTCATCGACAGCGCCGCGCGTACCGATTCCGCAGGCAAGACGAGTGTCGCCCGCTATCGGTCGGTCGAAACCTGGCTTCATCAAGGCGGCGACTGGACGATGATCGGCAGCGAGACGGTGGCACTGGTCGATGATCCGGCCGTGATACCGGTGGCGGCGGTCGATGATTATGTCGGCACCTATCGTGCGGCCTCCGGCATGATTTTCCGTTTCGCGAAGGACGGGCCGGATCTCGCCGCGACCACGGGAGACCAGCCGATGACCGTGCAAAAGGCCGAAGCGCCTGACATCTTCTTCACGCCCGGCGCGGCGCGCGCGGTGAAGATTTTCCGGCGGGATGCGCACGGCAAGATTACGGGCTTCGTCTATCACCGCGCGGGCCAGGACATCCTCTTCAGCCGCATCGCCTGAACCCTGGTTTCGGCGGCTGGCCAGGGAATAAGGATCGTTATCCGCGCGGGCCGGGGCGCTGGCAAAGCACCTGAATCGGCTATATGAAACCCGTAAGTTAGAGCCCCGGCTTGGCGTAAGCTTCGCCCGCGCCTAATTCCGGGGGATGCCCGCCTTTGCCAACCCGACGCGCGTCTGGCGCCAGGAGGCCGCTTCGACCCTGAAGCTGGCGGCCCCGTTGGTGCTGACCAACCTGACGCAGGCCGCGATCCAGGCGACCGATGTGCTGCTGCTGGGCTGGCTTGGGCCGCGCAGCCTGGCGGCGGGCGCGCTCGGATCGAACATCTATGTCGCCTTCCTGATCTTCGGCATGGGCCTGGTCACCGCCGCCTCGCCTCTCATGAGCCGCCAGATCGGGGCAATGCCGCACAGCGTGCGCGACGTGCGCCGAACCGTCCGCCAGACAATGTGGGCGGCGGTTACGATGGCGGTGCCGGTGATGCTGATCCTGTGGCATTCCGAGACCCTGCTGATCTGGCTCGGCCAGGAGCCCGCGCTCGCGCATCAGGCCGCGCGGTTCGTGCGCGCGATCGAATGGGGTTTTCTTCCCGCGCTCTTCTACCTTGTCCTACGCGGCTATGTCGCCGCGCTTGAGCGGCCAGCCTGGGCATTGTTGATCGGGACGCTGGGCGTCGTGTTCAACGCCGTCCTCAATTACAGCCTGATCTTCGGCAAGCATGGCCTGCCCGCGATGGGCGTGGTCGGCGCGGGGATCGGCAGTTCGATCACGCAGACGATGATGTTCGCCGGTATGGCGATCGTCATCGTCACGCACAGACGTTTCCGCCGCTACCGCCTTTTCGGCCGCTTCTGGCACGCGGACTGGCGTCGCTACGCGACTGTGTGGCGGCTGGGCGGACCCATCGCGATGACCCTCGGCCTCGAGATCACGATCTTCAACGCGGCGGTCTTCCTGATGGGGATCGTCGGCACCGCCGCGCTCGCCGCGCACGCGATCGCGATCCAGGTCGCGAGCTTCTCCTTCATGGTGCCGCTCGGCCTGTCTCAGGCGGTGACGGTGCGCATCGGGCTTGCGCTCGGACGTCGCGACGCGGCGGGCATCACGCGCGCCGGCTGGACAGCCTGGGTGATGGGTGTCGGCTTCATGACCTGCACGGCCGCGGTAATGTGGGCGATTCCGCGGCCGATCATCGGCTTGTTCCTCGACACGCATTCGACGGCGAACGCGGAGGTGGTGGGCCTCGCGGTATCCTTCCTCGCCATCGCCGCTGTCTTTCAGATCGTCGACGGCGCACAGGCGGTGGGATCGGGGATGTTGCGGGGATTGCACGACACCAAGATCCCGATGCTGTTCGCGGCGTTCGGCTATTGGGTGGTCGGTCTCGCGGTCGCGCTCTGGCTGGGCTTCCACCAGCATATGGGCGGGGTCGGGATCTGGATCGGTCTGGCAAGCGGGCTCGCGGTGGTGGCGATGCTGATGCTCGTGCGCTGGCTGCGGCGCGATGCGATCGGGCTGATGGGAGATGCCCGTTGATGGGCGTTTCGCGCAGTGGCTAAAGCGACGCGCGCCACCGCCATGCTGGAGAAAGCGGGCGCGGCCTTCACTGTCCACATTTATGCTTATGATCCCGATGCGGATCGGATCGGAATGCAGGCAGCCGAAGCTCTGGGCGAACCGCCGGCGCGCGTGCTGAAGACGCTCATGCTGCTGCTCGACGGCAAGCCGGCGTGCGCGATCCTGCCTTCGGACGCGCAGGTCGCGATGAAGAAATTTGCGGCGGCGCTGGGCGGCAAATCGGCGGAGATGATGAAGCCGGCCGATGCCGAGCGCATTACCGGCTTCAAGATCGGCGGGATCAGCCCGTTCGGGCAGATGCGCCGCGTGCCGACCGCGATCGACGCGGCAGCGCTGGACGAGCCTTATATCTTCATTAACGGCGGCCAGCGCGGCTTGCAGGTGCGGATCGATCCGCGGGAGGCAGTGCGGATCCTGACGGCAAAGGTTGCTTCGATTATCGCCTAGCGCGAGCCTCAAAATCATGACGATCTCGCCGGCATCGCGACGGCCCTGATGATGCCGAAACACGCCGATGGCGATCCGTCATGCGCGTCGAATCGGCGCTGTTTTGCCAATTGGCCACCGCACATGGTTAACCGCGCATAAAACCTTTTTCGGAACCCTAGCCTAATCTTAAGGGCGCATATCGGGCACCATGCAGGTGAACCGCGCCTCGGCCTCCAACATGCGCTCCGCGTCCGTCCGCACCGACGCGGCAGCGGCCGCCGGCGCGTCGGTCGGCGGGGTGGCGCCCATCTCCGCGGCGCAGAACGGCCTCTCCGACGAGCCGCCGCCCCCGCCTTTTCCCGAAGTCACGCCCGAGGAAGCCGAGGAACCGGCGCGTCTTATCGATGCGATCGATCCCAACCTGGTCTACCGCGCCGCACTGTCCGTGTTCCGACGCGAAGGCATGATGGGTCTGCTGCTCAACCGCAACGCCTGACCCGAAGCCGCGCGGAACCCCGCGCCTTTTGTTCCATTCAACCGCCGAATCCTTGCCGGAACGGAAGGAAGGCATATGGAACATCGTCGCACTATCGGCAAAGAATGGCTCGGCGGCAGCGCCTTGCTGTGCCTCGCGCTCGTCGCCTGCAACAAGAGCCCTCAGGCGGCCCAACCGGCCACGGGCGCGCCGATCGCGGCGCTGCAACTGGCCACCGCCACCCCGCCGCCGCCCACCTATGCGCCGCCGGTCTCGGCACTGCCGCCCGCGCCACGCCGGGTCGCCTACCGGCCCAGCCGCGAACATTGGCGCTATCTGACCGATGCCTATGACATGAGCGACGCCTTCGCCGACACGCCGCCGGACTATACCGTCCCCTATGATGGCGAGGATCCCTACGTATGGCGGGCGGACGACGGTGCCTATCGCGTGGTCGAATGGCTCCCCGATGGCGCACGTTATTATTATTACGAGCCGGGCGCCGACGAGCCGTTTCTGATCCAGGATCCTGAATATAGCTACGCCTACGACAATGGCGCGCTGGTAGCGGTCTATACGCTGGCAGGCGCGCTGGTCGCGGATCGGATCGCAGCCGATCGCGAGGCCTATGCGGCGCGCTATTATGCCCGCGGGCACGATCTTTACCACGCGGCGGTGAACGACCGGCGGCGCGCGGCCTATGCGGCCAATTGGCAGCAGCGCGCGCCCATGATCCAGGATCAGCGCGCGCGCTGGCAGCGTGGCCGCGACGAGCAACCCGGCTGGCGCGACTGGAATGAGTCGCATCGGGCGCAACAGGAAGCGCGCTGGGCACCCGAGCGCCAGCATCGCGCAACCTATGCGGCGGCGCTGGGCGCGGCCGGTGCCGCAGGCGCGGCTTATGCGCTGCATCATCACGACCAGCCGCCGACGCAGAAAATCGCGAGCGTGCGACCCGTGCCCCAGCCGCAGGCGGGCATGGACGATCGGCTCAGGCCCTTCCCGAACCCGCGGGATATGCAGGGCGCACGACCCGGCCAGCACAGCCCTGACCAGACCGCCGCGCGTGCCGAACAGGCTCAGCGCCAGGCGGCGCAACAGGCCGCACAAGCGCAGCAGCGCCAACTGCAGCAGGCGCAGCGTCAGGCGCAGGCGCAGAATGCCGAAGCGCAGCTCCGCATGCAGCAGGCCCGGCAGGCGCACGAGCGTGAGCTGCGACAGGTGCAACAGGCGCAGCGTGCAGAGGCTCAGCGTCAGGCGCAGGCCCAACGCGCTGAAACGCAGGCGCGGGCAGAGCAGGCCCGGCAGGCACAAGGCCACGAGCAGCAACAGGCCCGGGAAGCGCAACGGGCCGAGGCCCAACATCAGGCCCAGGCCCAGCACCAAGCGCAGGCCCAACTTGCCGAGGCGCTGGCGCGCGCGCGGCAAGCCCAACAGGCTCAGCGGGCGGAGGCACAACGCCGGTCGCAGGCCCAACAGGAGCAACGGCGTGCGCTTCAACAAGCGCAACAGGCGCAGCGGACTGAGCTACAGCACCAAGCGCAGGTGCAACGCGCACAAGCCCCTGCGGAGGCGCCCGCGGCTTCGCCTCCCGTCCAGATGGCACATCTACGACCGCCGCACGCAGAGGCTCCGCGCCCCAACTTCCCCCCACATGCGCAGCCGGCGCGCGCCCCGGCAGCGCAGCCCGCCTTGCCTCCTCATCGCGGCGGCCAGAAGGAGGACCGCCCCCATCGCTGAAGGCGGTCAGCTCCGTGTGCGGGAAAAATAGGCGAAAAAGAGGTAGCGGTGGACGTCCGGCTGCACCCAGACGAAACCATTGGCCTGATGCTTGAGCCCCAGCCGCTCGGTCGACTGCGCCCAATTGGTGCCCTGCAATTCCCGCATGAATATCGAATATGTCTGAGGCCAGTAGAGCTGTGGCGAGTGGTCGTCGATCGCGGTGACAGCGGAAACCTCGCACAGACTGACCGCGCAATGGGCGGCGAATACATGCTCCCCCTTCTGCAAGGCAGGCACTTCCTTGAGCGCGGCGAGCAGGCCGGCCTCGGTCGGGTCCGCCCAGGACGGCTCGCGCACCTCGGAGCGGATCCGCGTGTACAGCGCGCGTACGCCACGCTCCTCGGGTTTCAGCGCTTCCCCGAACATGGGATCCGCCTGCGCCTTCCACGCGCCGCGCGACCAATATTCGACGAATAACGTACCGCCATTGGCACCGACGCCGCCGAAGCGGGAGGCCATAGGCTGCAAACCATTGTGGATTTGCAGCGCGACTTGCTGCGGGCCCTCCTGAATCTCGTGGAGCAGCTTGGTGTACGCGATCTCGCCGATCCGCTTTTCGGGCAAGGTGTTGGCGACCTCGCACAGGCTGGTCGCGCACAGCACACGCACCGGCGCCAGATCGTTCATGTGCGCGATCGCCGAAACGCTGTCGCGCAGCACTTTCTCGGTCGCTTCGGCCCACGCCGTATCGCGGGGCTCCCGACGGAGCTGCTCATGGAGTGCGCCCTCGTCCAATGTCTCCGGCAACACGCTCAGCAGCAAGGGTTCGGGCGGCACATGGGTGTCGGCATTGGCTTTCTGTTCCACCTGGGCCGCGATCAACGCGGCAGCGAGACCGCCGATCAAGATGAAGGGCATGACGATCCTTCCTGTCCACCACCGGCGATTGTCGCCGGTTTGCGGGAGGAGGGCTGCCGCCGCTGCAGGCACGCTGCCCAGATCGATTTTCTCGTCACGATTTTTGTGGGCCGCGAGCAGGCGGGCGAGTTCGCGGCTGCTGCCGATGCCGGTCTTGCGCCGCGCCTCGCGCAGCCGCTCGTTGACCGCGGCGACCGATCGGCCGGTCAATGCGGCGATGCTCTTGGCGGTATGGCCCTCAGCGAGCAGCGCCAGCGCCTCGCATTCGGCCGGGGTGAGCGCCCCGAGATTGACCGCGGGACGGCCGCTCGCCCGGTGGCGGATATGCCATTCGATCATCGCCGCGATCCTGCGCGGATATACGGATTTTTCCATCCCGATTTTTTTGGGGCGGCGAAACGGCTCCTCCGACCAACGCTTCGGACAAACCCGAGCGACGTCAACCTCGCATGGCGCGCAGCCTGCGGAGCATGAGGATCAGAGCGATCGCCCCTGCCACGAAGGTCAGCACGCTCCCCTCCGGACCCGATGCGCCGCCGCTCAGCCATACGGGGCCGGCGGGGTCGGCGTGAAACAGGGCACCCTCGGCACGGATGCCACTGTCGGCAGCACCCAGTACATAGGATTCAGTCCAGTCCCAGGCGGCATGAAAACCGATTGCCCACCAGAGCGAACCTGTGAGCTGGATGCTGATCGCGAGGATGCCGGCGACCCACACAGCATCGAACAGGGCGAGCCCCGCGTCGAACCCACTCGACATATGGGCGAGGCCGAACAGCAACGACGTAACCACGATCGCCGTCGGGAAAGGTGCCGCCTCATTCAGTCGCTTGTAGAAATAGCCGCGGAACAAGGTCTCTTCGAACAGGCCGATGCCGAAGAAGCCGACCGCCCATATCAAGGCCGAGCCCACGGCGCCGGGCGTGAGGTTGGCGGTGCGGATGGTCATGCCGCCGGCAAAATGGATCGCAAGCGCGATGCCCAGCATCGAGGCAACACCGACCAGCAAACCTTGGCCGAACTGGCGCCCGGCGCGCGGCCCGCCGCGAAGGCCGAAATCAAGCCAGGAGCGCCGTTCGATCCGCGCCATGATCCAGGTCGCGAACACTGTCATGGCGAGCGCCAAATAGGTTCCGGCAATCGAGATCGGGGTTTCGACCGGGCTGTTCTTGTCGTGGAATTGAATGCCCAGCAGATGGCGGCCATAATCGCTGCCGATCAGCAAGGCGATCGCCAGGACCACGAAGGCAACCGCCATGCCGATACCCCGCCACGAAACCTTCCTGTCCATATTGCTCCCGCCTTTAGTGTATTACTGATCTAATACGCGAGATGATGCAAGTAGCCAGAGCGGAACCGTGCCATGCGCGGCGGGTTGCTGCCTTATGGCCTCCCGTATCCGCACCCCCCGGGACGCGCCCTTCAGGGAGCGACCCTCGGTCGCATCCGAGCTTGAGGGCATATTCGCCCTCTTGCCCCGCATCGCTCCATCCGCCGAACCGATGCCCCGAGCGCACCGTCCGCGCCAGCGCGGAATCCGGCTGTGGCTCGCTCTGCTGGGAGCGGTGGCGCTCGCGGTGCTGGTCGGCGGCCTGGTGTTCCTCCGGCCGGTCGCGCACCAGCCGCCGCAACGCGGTCACGCCAGACCGGCGGCCGCCCCACCCGCACAGCGGATTGCCCCCTCTCCTCAGCCGGCGCCGCAGCCGATAGCCGATGGCCAGCCCAAGCGCGAGCGCACGCCCACGCACTTGCATAAGCCGACACCGAAGCGCGCCGCCCCATCACCCGCCCGTCACGGCCGCTGTCCGCGCTTCGCCAGCACGGCCTGGTGTCTGCGCGGGACGATCATGGCGGCCGACGATCGGTTGCGCGACGCCTATGACGCTGCGGTGCGGGCGGGTGTCGATCGCCGCACTCTGATCGATGTTCGAAGCGACTGGAAGCGCCTGCGGGGACGAGCCAATCGCGATCCGCAGGCGCTTATTCGCGGCTACGCGCTGCTTACGCAGGAATTGCGTGTCGAGGCGGGCCGGGCAGAACGATGAATGCGTCGGCGCATCAGGCAAATACCGCGCCGCAGGACTGGCCACGCTTCCACAAGACGCCGGCGCGGGTGGACGGCGAACTGGTCTACGCGATCGGCGACATTCATGGCCGTTACGATCTGCTGACCGAGATACTCGCCCAGATCGTGGCCGATGCGCCGGGCAGGCAAAGCGGGCGCATCCCGATCCTGGTGACATGCGGCGATTATGTCGATCGCGGGCCGGATTCGGCGCGTGTACTGACCGCGCTCGACTGGATCCGGCGCGACGGACGTCTGCGGCTCCACGCGCTCAAGGGCAATCACGAAGCTGCCTTCCTCTCTTTCCTGTCCGACCCGCACGACGGCGCCGGGTGGCTCGGCTTCGGCGGCGATGCGACCTTGCTGTCCTACGGTGTACGGCCACCCGCCGACTTCCAGGATGCAGCCGAGCTTGAGCGAGCGCGTGACGATCTGCTCGAGCGGATGCCCGCCGCGCACCTGCGCGTTTTGCAGGAGCTGGAGATGATGGTCGTGCTGGGAGACTATGCCTTCGTCCATGCCGGCATCCGGCCGGGCGTTCCGCTTGCCCGGCAGAAAGCGGAGGATCTTCTCTGGATCCGGGGGCCTTTCCTCGATCGGACCGAACCCTTCGAAAAGCGCATCGTCCATGGCCATAGCTGGATGGAGGCAGCCCCCGAAATCTACGACAATCGTATCGGGCTCGACACCGGCGCCTACGAAACCGGGGTGCTCACCGCGGTCCGGATCGAGGATGGCGAGGTCGCCCTATTTCAGACCAGCGGTTAACCAAAAGGGAACCGAAGTCGGCCGCTGTCGGTTCGTCGTGCAATCACCGATACTTGTCTCAAGTTTGCGACCGTGCGGTTGAAGACGCCGCGGCCCAGAGTCACCGTTGCCGTGCGCGTGTGTGAGTAAATTTGATGTCCTGTGTATGAGTAAAGCGTCCCCACCCTTGCTGCTGGTCGAAGATGGGCCGCTGACGCTCGTCTCGACGCTCGCGGCGCTGGAGCATGAGGGTTACCGCGTCGTGGCGGCGCGGCACAGCGCGTCCGCGCTGGATGCGTTGGCGCAACCCGTCTGCGGTCTGATCACCGACATTCGTCTGCCCGGTCCGTTCGACGGCTGGGAGATTGCGCGCGAGGCGCGGGCGCGCTGGCCCGACATTCCGGTGGTCTATGTTACCGGCGAAGGCGAGGAGGATTGGGCGGAAAAAGGCGTGCCCGGCAGCCTGATCCTGCAAAAACCCTATTCGGCGGGCAAATTGCTGGCGGCGGTCGGGCGATTGATCGACGAGGAGGCGGCGGCCCACCACAGATAGACCGCCGCCTCCCCAAGTGCTGGCGATTAGCCAATGCCGCCGGCCAGATTTCCATTGCCGGTGCCGGAGCCCGACGCGCCGGTCGCGCCGCCGGAAACGGAACCTGCGAGCGAGCCCGCGGCATTGCCGTTCGCATTCGCAGCCGCGCCGCGTATGCGGTTGGCGCCGTTACTCGCCCCATTGCGGGCCGTTCCAGCGGTGCCGGCGGCGGTGCCACGGGCGCTGGACGCGGCGGACGTTGCCTGATTGCGGGCGGTGGTCACGCCCTGCTGGGTTGTGCCACGGACCAAGCGCGCGGTGCTCGCCACCTGATCGGTGCCGATCAATTGCGCGCTGGTGCTGGCGTTGCGGCTGACATTGGTCGTGCCGCTGTTCGAGAGGTTGCCCGCCATCCCGTTGGCTCCCAGCGCCGCATCGGTGCTGCGCGAGACGGTGCCGGCCAGGCCCGCATCCGCCGACGCGCTGCCATTATGCGTGTTGACCGACTTGCTGGCATGGCCGCTGCCCGAACCGCTTATGCTGTTGGACAATGTCCCAGTGGCCGAACTGAGCGGGCCGCTGCCATTCGCGCCGAGATTGCCGGCGCTGTTGAGCGTGCCGTTGACCATGCCGCCGGCGCCCCCAATCGCGCCGGCGAGGCCACCACCCAGCCCGCCGCTCCCTCCGAGCAGCTGCGCGCAAGCCGGCGCGCAGGCCACGGCGCCCAGGATCGCGCTCGCGGCGATCAGGCGGATACGAACAGGATTCGTCATCTTGTTTCTCCTTGTCCCGACCGGGCGACTTAGCCCGGCGTCACAAGAGCAACGATGGCGGGAATCCGATTCATCCCGCGGCCGTAAAATTATTTGAGACCAACCGTTTTGGGACCCACGCCACAGTCGCCGCAGACGATGCCACGACCGACCGCACCCTTGGCGGGACGTGCTTCCGCCGCCAGCGCCGCCACAGCCGCATCCGCATTGCCATGGTCGAGCCGGGCGAGGCTCGCGGCCACAAAGGGCGCTGCAAAGCTGGTGCCGCGCAGCCGTTCCCACCCGCCGCCGGGCACCGCCCCGGCAATATCCGAGCCCGGCGCCGCAAAATCCAGATGAAGCGGTTTGCCCGCCTCGAGCAAAGGCTTGCCTTTGGCATCGACACCCGTGACCGCGATCACGCCGGGATAGGAGGCGGGATATTGGGGCGGCGCCGCCGGCCCGTCATTGCCGACCGCAGCCACGACCAGGATTCCCTTCGCCTGGAGCGCCCGCACGCCGGCCTGCAGCAGGGGGTTGGGCGGCCCGACAAGGCTGATGTTGATCACGCGCGCGCCACGCGTCGCGAGCCACCCCATCGCGTGCACGATCGCCATGGCCGATCCGTTGGCGGGCGATCCGCCATAGACGTCGGCCACCAGCAAGGCCCTGCCCGGTATGACGCCATGGAAAGCGGCGGTGCGGCCCACCATCAGCGAGGCGACAGCGGTGCCGTGCCCGCTGGGATGCGGGTCGCCCGCGAAACCGCGCTGGTCGATCGCGACACCATCGAATGCGGGATGGCGCCCGACACCGCCGTCGATCAGCCCCAATGCGGCACCCCCGCTTCCTCCGCCCCCGGCGGCCGGCCCGGATGTAGGCGCGAGCTGCGCGCGGGCCGGTTCGTAGATCGGGTCGAGGCTGTAGTTGCCCGTCGGGTCGATCTCGCGCAGTTGCTTCAATGCCTTGCGCGCGGACTTTCCCTTGGGCGGAGCGAGCTGGACCGCAGCGATGCCAAGTCCGTCGATCGTGTCGCTGCGCGCAACAGTGAAACCCGCCGCCTGCGCCTTGGCGAGCATATCGGGCGCGACGCCGATCGCGATGATCTCGTCGCGGCGCACCGGATTGCCCTGATCGTCAACGTCGAGCGCGCGGCGATTGTCGCGCACCAAAGCCAGCAGCCGCTGGCGGCGAAGTGTCAGCAGATCGGACGGTGCGATCGCGCGCACCGTATCGCCAAGCCCGCCGAGTGGACCCTGCAAGCCGCCGACTACCGGCATCCCCTGCTGTAACGGACCGCCGAGCACGCCCGATGTAAGACCGCCGACCGCACCGGTGATCCCGCCCACAGGCCCGCCGCCGCCCAGCAATTGCGCGGGCGCGGATGCCGCCATGCCGGCGGCCAGAGCCAGAAGGAGGAACCTCGAAGGGCGCATTGGATTTCCTTTCGCCATGGTAATGGATGAAACGACCGACCAGCGTCGTTTCATCCAGCATGAAGGCAAAGCCCCACCTTGGACGCGTTCGAAACCGCTTTGATCCGCATATTGCCACGGTTGCGCCGCTTCGCGCACGGGCTGACGCGCGATGCGGCGGATGCGGACGACCTGACGCAGCGCGCCGCCGAACGCGCGCTCAAATCGCGCGCGCAATGGCAGCCTGGCACCAATTTCGATGCCTGGACCTATCGCATCCTGCGCAATCTGTGGATCGACACCGCGCGCAGCCGTCAGCGGCGCGACAAGGTGATCGCCCCGGCCGAGGATGCGGAGACGATTGGCGCACAGGGCGACGCGGAAGCGGCGGCCGAGCGCCTGTTCCTGATACGCGCGATGGATCGTCTGCCCGACGAACAGCGCGAAGCGGTGGCGCTGGTGATGATCGAGGGCCTGTCCTACGCCGAGGCGGCCCAAGTACTCGAGGTGCCGGCGGGTACGCTCACCAGCCGATTGGTGCGTGGCCGGCAGGCTTTGGCGAAAATGCTGGCTGGGGGTGAGTGATGGCTGAGCCGATCGACGAAATGACGGTGATTGCCTGGGTCGATGGCGAGCTTGCGCCGGAGCAAGCGGCGAGGGTCGAGCTGGCGGTCGCCGCCGACCCGGCGCTGCGCGATCTGGCCGAGACCCATCGCGCAATGCGTGCACGATTCGCCAATGCCTTTGGCGGAATCGCGGACGAGCCGGTGGCGCTGCCGAGCGCGGAAATCGTGTCGTTCGCCGAAGCGCGCGCGAAGCGGATGCGGCGGCTGTGGGTGCCCGGTGCGATCGCCGCCAGCCTGGTGGCGGGCCTGTTCATCGGCCAGATCGAGCGCCCGGCAGGCGTGACCGACCGCGCCAATGCACTGGCGCTCGCGCCGGACCTTGCCCGCAAGCTCGATACCCAGCTTTCAGGCGAACCAGGACCGGTGCGCGTCGCGCTGAGCTTCCGCGCGCAGGATGGGGCCTATTGCCGCAGTTTCACCGCGACGCATCTCGACGGCGTGGCCTGCCGGACGGGAACCGGGTGGACATTGCGCTATGCCGCGCCCGGCACGGCATCCGGCGGCGACTATGCCCAGGCCGGCAACGACCCCGCCCAGGCGAGCGCGATCGCGGCGATGATCGCGGGCGACCCGCTCGACGCGACGCACGAACGCGTCGCGCGCGACCGGGGCTGGCGCTAGAAGCCGAAATTCAGCCCGGCGGCAGCATAATGTTGGCCGCCATTCACCTTGAGCGCGAATTTGGGGAAGATCGGGACCGCGACCGAACCGTAAGGCTTCACCTCACTGCCGATGTAGCGCGCGCCGACCGCGATCCGGGCCGCGAGCGGGATGCTGACCCCCGCCTCCAGCGCCGCGAATCCGCGTGTGTTGTTACGGCAATAATGGTCGTTGACGATCGTGTTGCCCGGCCCGAAACAATGGCCGAAGCCCTGACTGTCCAGCCGCTCGCCATAATCATGGTCGCGCTTGGAAAGGAACGAACCCGCGAGTGGCGTGATGTCGAAAATCGCGAACTGGACGCGATAGCCCGCGCTGATCTCAGCTCCCCATCGCCCGTAAGAGCGCGCACCGTTCAGGTTGAACTGGAGGCTGTTAGCGGACGCGCAACTGGCTGTGGCCGCGAGCGCGGCAGCCAAAACAAACTTGATCCCCTTCATCTGTCCCTCTTTCGCGAGAGGATCCCCTGTCGGATCGAAGCAAGCGCAGGGCGAGGCGGCGGTCAAGCAATATGTGATATTATATCAGCACTGGAAGCATCTGCGCACCGGGAACGATGCGGGGCGCTGGTCATTCCTTCCGCGAAAGGAGTCTGAAATGCTTCTGATCGCGCTGATGGGCGGCCTGCTCGACAATCCGCCCGTGCATGACCCGCTCGTCCCACCGACGCGCGTCACCACCAGTTTCGTCTGTCACGGCACCACCCGCACGATCACCGTCGCGCGCGGGATCGGGCGCGACGCGGTGGTGGCGCTGACCGCCAACGGCAAGCCGGTGGTGGGAACCGCGATGAGCGCGATCCGCACCGGTCTCGCCCCCCTTACTGCGATCGATGAGATCACGCCTTTATGCGGTGACGGGCCCGACCGCATCCGGATCAAGGGCTGGACGGACGACAGCAAACGCAACCTAATGATCTTCTTCGGCAGTGGCGGACAGGCTGCGGTGCGCGACGTCGGTTGAGCCTGATCAGTCGGGCCATCCGCCTCCGAAGCTGCAGCCTCCTTTAACGGGCTCGTCAGTCTGGGTTCACGAGCGGTCGGGCAGAGTCTTTCGGTGTTCGTGAGAGGATACCCAATGCGGTTCAAAACTATCACCCTCGCGGCCGGGCTGATCGCCGCAGCTTCGCCCTTACTGACTTCGGCTGCGGCCGCGCAGAGCAGCGAGCAGAGCGATTATGACCGCGGCTATCAGGCGGGCCGCGCCGACGCGGCGCGTGCCAATCAGGGCGGCGATCAGCCGCCGCAGCAGGCGTACGACAATCGTAGCGATTACGATCAGCAGGACGGCTACGAGGACAATGCGTCGCCACCACCGCCGCCGCAGGATTATGACGGAAGCCAGCCACCGCCTCCGCCTCCCGGCTATAGCGCGGACGCGTCTTACGCGCCCGATCCGCAGGCAGACCAGCGTTATGAGGCCTATGCCGAGGATTGGGCGCAGCGTTACTGCGTGAAATCGACCGGCAACACCGCCGGTGGCGCGGTAATCGGCGGGCTGTTCGGTGCGTTGCTCGGATCGAGCATTGCGGGCCGCCATGACCGCGGCGCGGGTGCGCTGATGGGCGGTATCGCCGGAGCGGCGGTCGGCGGCGCTGCGGGGAGCGCGGCCGACAATGCGACCAGCCCAGGCTGCCCCCCCGGCTATGTGGTACGCCGCGAGGCGCCCGCCTTCACCTATGACGGCTATGGCTCAACCTATTATTACGATGCGCCGGGCTGGTATCGTCCGTGGATCTTTGTCGACGGGCGCTGGAACTACCGCCCCTACCCGTATCACACATTCTATTATCGCCGGTACGGATGGGGCCATGGTTATTATCATGGCCGCGATCGCGGTGGATATCGCCATCGGTGGTAGACGGTCGGCCGCTCGGCCATCCACCGCCGGCAAATCAGATCAGGGTTCGCGCGCCGCCGGCTCCGGGGCCACGCCGTCCGCGCCGCGATCGTTCGCCACGTGGTGCGGAACGGCGGTTTGATCGCCGATCGGGACGGTGATTTCGAACCAGAAAAGGCTGCCCGCGCCGGGCGAGCTTTCGACCAGAAGATGTCCGTCCATCAATTCGACGATGCGGCGGCTGATGCCGAGGCCCAGCCCGGTGCCACCCGCGAGACGCGCGACATCGTCGGCCTGCTCGAAGGGTTGGAAGATCAGGTCCTGCTTATCGAGCGCGATGCCGGGTCCGGTGTCACGCACGTCGAAGCGCAGCACGACACGGTCGCCCGCTTCCGACACGCGCCCGACACCCAGGCTAATTGCGCCGGCTTCGGTGAACTTGACCGCATTACCGAGCAGGTTGAGCAGCACCTGGCGCAGGGCCTTGCCGTCCGCGATCACGCCGTGCGGCACGTCGGGCGCTATCCGCCAGTCGAAGGCCAGGCCTTTTTCCTGCGCACGCACGGCGATCATATCGGCGACGCCGCGTACGATCCCGCGCAGTTCCACCGGGTGGGGGGCTAGGTCCAGTTTGCCGGCCTCGATCCGCGACAGATCGAGAATGTCGCTGATCAGTGCGAGCAGATGCTCTCCGCTCTGTTGAATGGTGCGCGCGGCCACATTCTGCCGATTGCTCAATTCAGCCACGCGTAAAATTTGAGCATAACCCAGGATCGCATTTAGCGGCGTGCGCAATTCGTGGCTCATGTGCGCGAGGAAGCGCGATTTGGCGTGGCTCGCGCTTTCGGCGGCGTCCCGCGCCTGCTGGAGCAACAGACCCTCGGCAATGAGCAGGCGCTGGCGCTGAGCATGTTCCTGCCGCATCCGCCGCACGCGGTGCACAAGGTAAAGCGCGGTGAAGCCCGTCCAGCAGCCGAGCAGCAGCAGATACCAATGTTCCGGGGCGATCGCACGTCCGCCGACCGCGATTCTTTCAAGCTTGATCGCGTAGTCACCTGGCGGTGAATCGGTGCCGGTCTGAAGATCGATCGCAACCACGTTGCCCAGTTCGGGCTTGCCCGCGTCGCGATGGGGATGAAGGTTGATCCACCATTGCTCGATGGCAGCATCGCGAAGGTTGAGCGTGGCCCGATTACGCCCCTGGTGAACCGGGAATTCGATCACATTGGGCTTGGTGCTGTCGCCCTGCGCAGCGTTTGAGTAGGAAGCCCCCCAATTCTTGAGAGTAAGCTTCAGATATTTGGCGGGCCCGCGATAATCGAGATCGATCGTCGCTTTTTCAAAGGCCGAAAAGTCCCGCCCGGCACCACGGTGGCCGATGTCGATCAAAATCCCCGCGCCGCAATAAGGATGAGCGAACACCCCGGTGAGCCGGCAGCGCCAGGCTAACGGATCGACCGGATCGGCGGCGATGGTCGACGTACCTCCGCCCGAATTGTCGGCATACCAATAGCGCCCGTAGCGCGAGATGGTGGCGGGCTGAATCGCGAATTGGCGATCGATCACGACATCCTTGAGCAGAACCGCGGCGAAGGTTGCGACGATCAGAAGGAAGGCGGCCAGTTCGAAACGCAGCGTGGCGAAGCGCGATTCTGCCGCATCGGTGGGCGGCGCGCAATCCTCCGGCGAGAGCGGAGCGAGCGCGGTCATCGGCCGACGCCGGCAGCCTGCGCCACCCTTATCTCACCCTCCGCAGAGCCCATGCCGGCACGCTGTCATACAAAGCCTTCCCTCACAAGCCGGGGTCTCGGCGCAATGTCTTCGAAAGCCCGACCGCGAGGAGAGACCGGGCTACAGAGACTGGCGGAGGCTGAATGCCAACTCGGCCCGAACCGGTGGACGCCCGGTGGGTTCCGTACGCGAAAGGTTACATTTCAGTAACGTGTCCTATGCGCGCCAGACGGCGCATCACGCATGCTCAAGACCGCGGGCCGACAAACAGAGAAAACGAAGTTGCTTACGAACGCTCGGACTATGAATATGCGGATCTGCTTTTGAATAGCCCTCTTTGGACAAGGCTTTTTCCAGTTCCTTGACGCGCGGATAGTCTCCGCTGCGAGCCAGCTCGAAGGCGCGTTCCAAGATTGGCTTTTCGTACATGTGCCTTAAACTGATACCGGTACCGATACGTTTCCGCCGACCTACGTTAAATTTTGGCAACCTTGCATGTGCCTTAGAAATTCTGCTCGACCCCCACGAACAGGCCCCGACGCGGCCCCCATTGCGGAATGCCCATCTCGCCATCGTCACCCAGCCGGTAGCGATGGTCGAAGGCGTTGATCAGATCGAGCCGGAAATCGAGTGGACGATCGCGCAGGCCGTCCACCCGATAGAGGATCGCGAAATCGGCCTGGGCGTACGCCGGGAGCCGTGTGGGCGCGGTCGCATCCTCTTGCCATAGGATTTTCCCGCCGCCGCCATAGAGCAATGTCCCACTCAGGCGGAACGAACCGCGGTGGAAGGCGACGCCGCCGGACGCGCTATAGGGCTGCACGCCTTCGGGCTGAACGCTGTGTCCCAGCAAATACGTGATCAGCCCCCCGGGCAGATAGGCCGCGCCTGAACCCAGCCCGGTGGCGCGCGCATGGAGGTAGGTGAAGTTCGCCCAGGCCGAGATTTGCCCTTCGGCGTAGAGAAAGCGGACCTCCGCTCCCCGAATGCGTCCAGTGCGGTAATTGAACGGTCGCGCGAGCAAGGGCGAACCCTCGGGAGAGGTGCTGAGCAGGCCGTCGGCATCACGCTGGAACAGGTCCAGCCCCAGTGTGACCGCGTTCCATTTCTGCTCTGCACCTAAATCGTAATAATCGTCGGTCTCGACCCGCAACCGGTCGGGCAGGCCGTGCGGCGTTGCGGTGGTGCCGGCGAGGTTGCGCAGTTGATCGGCGGGATAAAGGCTCGGCGCCACCAGATAGCGCGCGTAGCCGGCATGAAGCGTCGTGCCTGACGGGCCTGCCCAGACCAGATTGACGCGCGGTTCGGCCCGCGTTGCGTCGGCAATGCCGCTCACATGATCAAGCCGCCCGCCGAAATTGAGTGTGAGATGGTCCGCGAAGCTCCATTCGTCCTGCAGGAACAGGCTGGCTCCGACGCGGTGCGCGCGGCTGGCGTCCACGACATGCCTGATGGCGCCGCCGGCAATGTCCGTCACCGAAAGATCGAGCAGGTTGCGTACCGTTCCATAGCTGAAGACGCCGCCCGCGCGTGCGGTATGGTGCGCGTCGAGGACGTAGGCACCCTCGGCCTGAACGCCCCCCGCCCAATCATGTGCGCGGCGGCTGCCGCCGACGCCCGTTGCGGACAGGCCTGCGCTCGCGCCCGGCCGCAGTGCGTTGAAGGAATAACGCCCGAACAGCGAGAGCTGCATCGTCGCAGGTCCATCGTTGCGCAAATAAGAGAGCGATCCAAATTGATTGTCCGCGCGCGCATGACCGCCATCGACCGGATTGGCGGCGGGATCGGTACCGAAGGAAGCCCCGGGCTTGAGCGCGGATTCGGGAATCTGGTTGGTGTCGTCGGAGGTGCCGACCACCAGCGACAGGCGCGATCGCGGATCGATCACATGATCGACGAAGGCGAGCCCATCGAACTGCCGCGTATGATCGTGTGAGGCGGTGCGACCCCCATTTGGCGACGACAGGCCGAGCGCGTCGCGGAAATAACTGCCCGAGGTGAACCAGCTGGTGCTGCCCGAGGCATCCGTATATTCGAACGCTGGCTCGAACTGGCCGTGGCTGCCGCCGGTCGCCTCAAGCTGGCCCGACCTGCCAAAGGCACCGTTTTTGGTGGTGATGTTGATCACGCCACCGACCTGCAGCCCATATTGGGCGGGCAGCGCACCAGTGAGCAGGTCGACCCGATCGGCCAACCGCGGACTGAGCCTTTCACCCAGATCGGCGACGCCATCGGGCAGGATCACGTTGTTGACGCGATATTGGACGCCGGTCGGCGATCCGCGCACGCTGATCTGCCCGTCACCGGCCTGCGCTACGCCGGGTGCCTGCAATAGGATCCGGGCGATGCTGCTGGTCTCGCCCAACGGCCTATTCTCGACCGTATCGTTGGCGATGCTGTAGGTCGAGGCGCCGAGGCTTGGCTCCACGGAGGCACTCGCCGCATCCAGCCGGCGCGCCGTAACCACGACTTCCGCCGACGCTCCGCTTGGCCGGGTGTCGTCGTCATCGCCATCCGCCTCCGGCGGCTTAAGCGCCGAGACGCCAGTTGACTGTGCGGCCGGATGGACGTCGTCGTCATCCGCGCCCAGCGCTTTCACCGGTGACGGCGTGACAGGCTGTTGCTCGGGAACCTGCTCATCATTCCTGCCTGCGTCCCGTATCGTCGCTGGCGGCTGAATGCCCGTCTGAGCGGCAGGGGACCGGGCATCGTCATCGGCTGCATCGCGGACCTTCACGCGCGCGCCGGCGATCTTCGACCGCACTGACCGCCGGGGGGCGTTGTCATCGCCATCGGTATCACGATGCTTCGCCTGTGCCACGACGGGCGTCGCAAGCGGTACAGAAGCGGCGATCGTAAGAAGGGCTAAAGCCGGCCGAAGGAAGGTCATGCAACGGCCGCTAGCCCATGTTGGCACCCAGGCAAGTTACATTGGCGTAATGTGGCGGAGATCGTTTCAGGATCGGAGGACCACTTCGCCGTCCTCCTTCGTGAATTGCGCTGGCCTGCGATCCAGCAAGGACAGGACATCTTCGACGGCCGGCATAATTTTGTGCCTCCGGGCGGGACAATGATCGCGGCGTGGTAGGTTCATCGGACGAGTTCGCGCACCATCAGCGTAGCCGAAGACGGGCAAAGGCCGGCGAATTGGTCGCTCGCCCGGATAGCGACCGGAGCCGTATCGCGCGGAACCGTCCTCCAGCCCAACCGATGGAAGAAATCCGCAGCCGTCATGGTGAGCAGCCACAACCTTTCGACGCCGAGTTCGGCTGCCTTCATAGCCAGCAGATCGACCAGCCGGGTTCCAGCGCCCATGCCGCGCTGCGAAGACGGCACGACAACCGACCGCAGCAGGCGATCCGTCCCCTCCCCCTCGATCATGCCGAATCCGCGACCCTCCGCCAGAACGTAACTCTGCCCGTTGTGGCCGCAGGCGGGTAAATCGGCCGCAGCCAACGCAGCGACGAAGCGCGGGTCGTCGGTTTTGCATTGCGCGAGGCCGATCATGGACAGCATTTTGCCGCCACCACCGGCTCCGTCAGCGCCGCGCAGATTTCCGGTCGGCTGGCACAGCAATCATCCATCAGGAAACTGAGCAGGGCGCGCATGCCCTCATAGTCGGCCGAATAAAGGATGGCGCGGCCGTCGCGGCGCGAGCGGATCAGCCCGGCATGAGCAAGAATGGTGAGATGGCTGGACAAAGTGTTGGGCAGCGCCCCAACCTCGCGCGCTATCTCGCCGGCGCGCAGGCCTTCGGGTCCGGCACGGACGAGCAAACGGAAAACGGCGAGCCGGCTCGCATGGGCGAGCCCGGACAAGGCATCGACGGCAATCGGAATCTGCATCAGCAACGTGCCGCCTGCGATTTCGGACCGCAGCAAGCCGCCGCGATCGGCTCCGGCAGCACCTCGTCCTCGCCATAGCTGGTTGCCTCGCCATGGGTGAAGAAGGTTTCCCAGCGCACGCCCGCCGTATCCGTCACCCAGCTCTTGTCGGATTGGGCATAGCAACAGGTGGTCGCCTCCTGATCGACCGTAACCGCACCCGCGGCCTTGAGCCGCCCGGCCAGCACACCCAGCTCGTCACGGCTGTCGACCTGAATACCGACATGATCCACCCCGGCGCTGCGCTCACGCGCCGAAATGGCGAAGTTCACGCTCGGGTCATCCAGCATCCATTTGGCATAGTCGGCCTTGGTCACGGTCGGCTTGGCGTCGAACAGCACGCTGTAGAAGGAGATTGCGGGCCCCAGATCCGGCACGCTGACATGCATGTGTAGACGCTTCATCGGATATCTCCTATCGATTCGATATTTCGCATAATATCGAAATAATGGAGAATGGCAAGCCCTGCCGCTGTGTCGGATACGGGCGGTCTCTGCAGGATGGTTAAGACCGGATTGCCCATATCCCTTGGCGGTTCCGCAATCCCCCCCGTCCCATCCCTTCAGGTTCAGCCGCATGTATAGCGGAGGGGGTGTATATGGTTGTAGGGCTTGGGAAATTCGGCGCAGTTGCGCTGACATCGTGCGCGATGGCGTTAGTGCTCGCCAGCCCGGCGCAAAGCAGCGGTCCGATCAATCCGGTGCAGGGCGACGTCAGCCCGCTCTACGGCAAGATCAACCCCTTCTTCGGCGATCTGAATGCCAGCTATGGCAAGATCAATCCCTTCTACGGGAAGATCAATCCGTTTTACGGCAAGATCAATCCCTTCTGGGGGGACGTCACGGCCTATTGGAGTGGAACAAATCCGTTCGCGCAGACCGTGGATCCGGCAGCCCAAGCATTTTACGCGCCGAGCCGATATGATTCATTCTGGGGAAAGAATAATCCCTATCTCATCAGCCCGAATGGGTTGAGTTATGCCTCAATCGGATCCTTCTGGAAGACGGAGTTCAACGCCTGGTCGCCGATCCTGGCGCAATGGAATGCGGCAACCAGCGCGGCGGATGTGGCCAGCGTCGCGGCGCAGATCCAGACCAGCCTGATCCAACCTGCCTCTGCATTCTGGGCACCGTTCGTTCAGCGTTCGGGCAGCAACAACACGCTCCGGCTGATCCAGAGCCAGCTCGCCGCCGCCGGCGTCACATTCAATGCCGACGGGTCGATCAACGCGTCCAGCTTGCTCAACAGCGATCCGTCGCAGCGCGCGATGCTGTTCCTCAATCTTTACGACCGGCTGATGGACTATGCTGGCACCGGGCATGTCGATTGGTGGATGGGCCAGGTCGGCTGGAGCCCGTTGCTCGCGCAGACCCAAGGCACGCGGCCCGCGGGCATATTGGCGACGCCGACGATAGGCATGGTGGATTTCGTGATCGCCAACGGGCGGCATGTCTCCAATCAGGTCACGCAATATGGCAGCACGGTTTTTGCCGACGGGCACGGCGCGGCGGTCGGAAGCCTGATCATCGGCGCGACCGACGGATCCGGCGTGATGGGCGTGATGCCGCAAGGATCTGGCAAGGTGCTCGTCTACGATCCGTATGACGATACGGGCACGACTAACTGGACTGACGTCGGCCAGGGCATCAAGACATTGTCCGCAACCATTTTCAACGGCCAGCTGGTGCCGATGGGCGTTCTCAACGCCAGTCTGGGCGTACCGGGCTGGACACTGAATCCCGGCTGGAACGACGCGCTCCAATATGCCGGCGCGCATGGTCATAATCTGGTCGTTGCCGCCGGCAATGACGGCAGCACCCAGACGCAGAACGTGACCTGGAACTTTACTGCCAATCCGACCCTGATCATCGTGGGATCGGTCGGGGCGGACGGCACGATCTCCAATTTCTCGAACCGTCCGGGCGAGGCCTGCCTGCTACCCACCGGTACCGCCGTCTGCACCGAAGCCAACAAGCTGAAATATCATTTCATCGTCGCGCCCGGCGAGTTGATCCTCGTCTCGGATGGCCTGGGCGGGCATATGCGGCAGTCAGGCACCTCGCTTGCGGCGCCGCTCGTGTCGGGCGCGATTGCCTTGTTGCAAAACCGCTGGCCCTGGCTTTCCAACCATCCCGACGAGACCGCACAGATCATCCTCAAGTCGGCAACGCCCAAGGGCGATCATCCCGGCGCGGACCCCGTCTATGGCGTAGGCGAACTCAATATCGCCGCTTCGCAATCGCCGCTCGATTGGACCAGGCTGGTCTACTACCAGCAAGGCAGAGGGGTGTTGGCGTCACTTACCCCAATCCCGCTTTCGACGGTCGTGACGCAAATCAAGAGCGGCACGCAATCGTCCTGGGACGCGTCTGGCCTGTGGTACAGCGCGTTCGAACCGATCGGCGCGACCTATCGCGATTTCCAAATCCCGCTTTCGTCCAAGCTCGTCGGGCTGAACGCCTCGACCGGGGCCGGCATGCAAGCCTATCAATCCAATCTGACGATGGCACTGCGGTCGCAGGCAATCCATTTCGCGGGGGTCAGCGCGGATCATCCCGAGCAAGGAGGCCTGGTTTCGGGCTTTGCCCGCTCGACCGTGCCTGCCGGCCGGATTGCCGGCATGCAACTGCGGGTCAGCGTGACACCGGCACAGATCGGCAATGCCTTCCAGATGCGCTCGGCGCGCTATGACACGGATGCGGTGCTGGTCGGCGACAAAGCAAGCTTCGCCTTCGGTTATGGCAATGGCGCGGCGGCGCTGGACGGCAGCGCGGGCTTCGCCTTCCGCACCGATTACGACCTTGGCCAGGGCGGCGCCAATCCGCTGCTCGGCCTGGCCTCGGGCGGCGCCTATATGGGTGGGCGAGCGATCCTTGCCGAGGGGCTGACGATCGGCTTCGGGACGACCGACCGCATGGCGCGCCGCAACCTTTCGGCATTCGGCATCGATCGTGCGACCGCGGGCGACTGGGTCGATCGCTATGCCGCGCAGGCGCAGACGATCAGCCTGGCCTATCGCATCGGCCATGGGCTGACCGCGCGCGCCGGCTTCACCCACCTGCATGAGGATGCGGCCTTGCTCGGCATCCAGTCGCTCGATCGCGCCGACCTGCAGGGCGGATCCATCACCGACGGCGCCAGCGCGGGCTTCGATCTGGCGATTGGCAATAGCTGGACGATCGCGGGTACCGGCACGCTCGCGCATACCCGCGCCAACGCCGGCCAGATCCGCGCCAACGGGCTGACCAGCGCTTCGGCGGAGCTGGCGGTGATCAGGTCGCGATTGCTGGCCAGGAATGACGAAGTTCGGCTGAGCTTGGCGAGCCCGTTGCACACAATCGGTGGCCATCTTGTCTATTCGAGCGTGGGTGTGATCGACCGCGCGACCGGTGCGATCGGCATCGTCGACCAGACTTTCGCGCCCAAGGGCCGGCTGCCGCTCGCGGGACAGGCGACGTACGGGCTGGCGCTGCCGCGAGGAAAAGGCGAGTTCAGTTTCTTCGGCCGGGTCGACCGCGATGCCGAGTTGATCGCGACAAATGCGATCGGTTACAGCGGCGGCGTCCAGCTTCACCTGGCTTTCTGACCGGCAGAGGAAGAGCGCCGTCTCGCTTTCCCCTATGGAAAACAATGAGTTTCCGCGTGCGAGATAGGATCTCGGCCTAAAAGCGAGACCAAAATCGCCGTTCCTTAAATTGATCGGCCGGAGGGCTGCCGATCAGGGGGGAGGGCGTTTCTTGCAGACCCATTTCGCCGTCCCTCGACGAGGCGGCAGGAGGAAGGCGATCGTGTTCGCGGCCCTGGCGCTGCTGGCCGCGCGCGCCTCCGCCACACCGCAGTCCGACTATGACGCCGTCATCGCAGCCACCAAAAGCGTGATGATGGAGGATCCCCGCAAGGCTCTGGCGCTCGCTCGGGAGGCAGAGGCCCGGGCGACCGCGCTGCCCGCCGGACACGGAACAGCGCTGAACGTTGCGCGCGCGCAATGGCTGCAGGGGGAAGCCCTGTCGCGGCTCGATCAGGGCGACCGCGCGCTGCCGATCCTGGAAAAAGCGCTGACGACTGTAGTCAGGGTTGCGCCCACCGACCGGTTGCATGGCGACCTACTGCTGTCGCGCGGCTGGGTGGAGGAGATACGGGGCGCGATCGCGCCCGCGCTCGCCGATTTCCAACATGCCTTCATCCTGTATCGCGGCGCCGGCGAGCAGCGTGGCGAGGCCAAGGCGCTGCAGAATATTGCCGGCATCTATCAGGATGCGGGCGACGATGAGCGGTCGCTGCGTTATTATGCGGAGGCGACCGAGGTCTATCATGGCGATCCGGCTTTCGAGATCGCCGCCTATAATAATGTCGGCGAGACGTTGCGCCTGCTCGGCCGCTATCGTGCGGCCGAGGGTCAATATGCCAAGGCGCTAACAGCGGCGCACTCGGCGCAAAGCCCGCTGCTGCAGGCCAACATCCTTACCAACATGGCGACCACGCGGCTGCTCGCCGGCGACGCGATCGGAGCGGAAAAACTCGCTCGGCGCGCGCTCGCGCTGTCGCGCGCGCGCGCCGCGTCGGATGAGAGGCCGTTTGCTCTCGGCGTGCTTGCCGAGGTGGCGATGAAGCGCGGTGAGGTGGGGCAGGCCGAACGGCTGATCGGGCGCACGTTCGCCGGCATCGACCTGGCCGACAGCCCCCTGCCCTATCGCGACTTCCACAAGGCGGCAGCCGACATATACAGCCGCTCGGGCCGGCCCGAGCTCGCTCTGGCGCATCTGCGCGCATGGAAAAGGCTCGACGACAATGTCCGCGCGCTCGCCGCATCGACCAATGCCGCACTGATGGCGGCGCGGTTCGATTTCTCGAACCAGAATTTGCGCATCGTGCAGTTGCAAGCCAATCGCGCGCGGCTGCACGAGATAGTATTGCGCATCGTCGCGACCGCGGTCACGCTGATCGCCGGCCTGATGCTGCTTGGCATGTTGTCTTTCCGCCGCAGCCGCAACGAGACCCGCGAGGCTAACCGCCAGCTGACGAAGGCGCTGCAGGCCAAGTCGGACTTCCTGGCAATGACCAGCCACGAGATTCGCACGCCGCTCAACGGCATTCTTGGCATGACGCAGGTGATGCTTGCCGACCGATCGATCGACGGGCCGCTGCGCACCAAGATCCAGATAGTTTACGGCGCGGGCGAGACGATGCGGGCGCTGGTCGACGACATTCTCGACCTGTCGAAGATGGAAACCGGCAAGCTCGCGATGAACCGGACGAGCCTGCGCCTGCGCGACGTGCTCGACGATGCGGCAAGCCTGTGGCGCACAAAAGCGGAGGATAAAGGCCTCAGCTTCACGCTCGATCTCGATCATTGCCCTATGCTGGTCGAGGAGGATGAAGACCGGCTACGGCAAATCGTCTTCAATCTGTTGTCGAATGCGGTCAAATTCACGGAGAGAGGCGGGGTCACGCTGCGCGCCCACGCCGGGGATGGACGGCTGAAGATCGCTGTCGCGGACACCGGTATCGGTATCGACGCGGCGCAGCACGAATTGATCTTCGAGAAATTCCAGCAGGCGGATGCGGGCACGTCGCGCCGTTATGGCGGCACGGGGCTTGGCCTCGCCATCTGCCGTAATCTGGCTGAGGCGATGGAGGGGGCCGTGGCGGTCGAGAGCCATGCCGGCGCAGGTGCCACCTTCACGCTTTCGCTGCCATTGCGCGTCGTCGCGCCGGCGGAAGGCGAAGACACGGCACGCCGGACCGACGCCGCGCCGGTGCTGCTGCTCGAGCCCAATCCTCTCATCCAACGCGTCGTCGCCAGTGCGCTGAGCCGCGGCCTGGGCGAGGTGGAAGCGGTGAGCGACGCCCCCGCACTGCTTGCCGCGCTTGAGACAGCGGCTCGAACCCACCTCATCGTCCAGGCAAACGTCGCGGGCGACCAGTTAAAGGCGATCATCGCCGCAGCGAATAGCGCGCGCGTTGTTCTGCTAGTCGCCGCGGAAGACGAACCGGATATCGCCGCGACCGGGGCTGCCGGTATCGTGATCCTTCGGAAACCGGCGTCGTGCGATGAGTTACTGGCGGCGGCCCGAGGTGACCGGCCCATTCTCGCCGCCTGACCGCGATCGCTCGACACGGGAATTCGGGGGTCACATTTCTTCAAAATTCCGTTGACACTTGCAACAAAGCCACAGGAAGTCATTCTTCCCTACAGCTTAATATATACGCAATGGATCGTAGTCCGATATTTCTGAATAAAATCATTTGATGCGCTGCCGCACACAATTGACAGCATTCGGGGTGAGCGTAACTTTCCCGTCACAAAGCGGAGCAGCCGTCTCCGTCGCATAATGTGGAGGGTGATGTCCGAACGGGCCCAGCTTCAGCTCGGGGGACATTATGACGAAGCCTGTTCCTAACCACATTACCAAAGCTATTCTTCTCGCGACCACGGCGGCGATCACTTCACTGACTTTCGCCGAAGCGGCTCAAGCCCAGGCAGCGCCCGCGGCTACCACGACCGTTGCCGACGAGCAGAAGGAAACGGTCGTCGTTATCGGCACCCGCCGTACCGACCGCACGCTTACCAATTCCGCATCTCCGGTCGATGTGATCAGCTCGGTTGAGCTTCAGTCCCAGCCGTCCGCGAACATGTTGGACAGCCTCAAGAACCTCGTTCCGTCCTTCTTCGTCCCGCAGAACACGATTTCCGACGCATCAAGCTTCGTGCGCGCGCCGTCGCTGCGCGGCTTGCCGGGAGACGAAGTGCTGGTGATGCTGAACGGCAAGCGCTTCAACCGTTCCGCGCTGGTGCAGGTCTATACCGGCGGCGACACTGGCCTATCCTTCGGCTCGCAGGGTTCGGACATTTCGGCCATCCCCGCGATCGCGATCGGCAACCTTCAGGTGCTGCGCGACGGCGCGACTGCCCAATATGGCTCGGACGCCATCGCCGGCGTGCTCAATTATGGATTGAAGAACGCCGATCACGGGCTCGAGGTCGATGGCCGCTATGGCCAATATTATCCGGGCGACGGTGAATCCAAACAGATCGCCGCCAATCTGGGCCTGTCGTTGTTCGACGCCGGCTTCCTCAATATCTCCGGCGAATATGACCGCGATAGCGGCACCAGCCGCGGCGAGACCCGCCCGCTGGCCATGATCTTCGCGCAGCAGCATCCAGATCTGGCGAGCCAGCTGCCCAATTATCCGGGGCCAGCGCAGATCTGGGGTTCGTCGCCATCGCACGGCTACAAGTTCCTGGTGAACTCGCAACTCGACGTGACCGACAGCAGCCATGTCTATCTGTTCGCCAACGTCGCGCACAGCAACGCGAATGAGAGCTTCAACTATCGCTCGCCAATCAGCGGCACGGCGGTCGACGTGAATGGCGTGAGCCACAGTCTTGGCGCGAACGGCGCCTTCAAGAATATTTTCTACCTGACGCCCTGCCCGGCCGGCAATGCGACCTGCCCGGCAGGCGGGTTCGTCAAGGATGCCAATACGTTCCTCTTCACGTCGCTTTATCCCGCCGGCTTTACGCCGCGCTTCGTCGGCAAGACCGATCAGGCCTATGGCACGTTGGGCTATAAGGGCGCGTTCGGCGACCTGACCTATGATGTTTCGGGAACGACCAGCCGCAACGCGCTGGGCCTGTCCATGTATAACTCGCTCAACGCATCCTATGGTCCACAGACGCAGACAAGCTTCCAGTTCGGCAAGCTGATCCAGAAGGAAACCGACTTCAACCTGGACCTGAGCTATCCAATCGATGTGGGCTTCGCGAGCCCGCTGACCGTTTCGGGCGGCGCGGAGTGGCGGCGTGAGGAATACACGCAGACGTCGGGCGATCCGCAATCCTACGGTGTGGGCCCCTATGCGGTGGCGCAGAAGCTCTACGTCCTGACCGCACCCGGCGTCTACGCGCCGGCGGGTACGAGCTCGGCACAATCGCCGGGCGCAAGCGGCTATGGCGGCACCAGCCCCGAAGCCTCGGGCAGTTGGGCGCAGAAGAGCTATGCCGTGTATGGCGATCTGGAGACCGACGTCACCAGCGCGCTCAGCGTCGGCCTGGCCGGTCGTTACGAGCATTACAGCACGTTCGGCGGCAAGGCGGTCGGCAAGCTCAACGCGATCTACAAGATCAGCGACGCTTTCTCCATCCGCGGCACGGTCGGCACCGGCTTCCACGCGCCTTCGCCCGGCCAGTCCAACGACGAGATCCTGACCACCAACTTCGTCGCGGGCAACCAGGTCCAGACTGGCACCTACCCCGTCTCCAGCCCGATCTCGCAATATTATGGCGCGTCAGTCCTGAAGCCGGAGAAATCGACCAATTTCGGGCTGGGCGTGGTGGCCAAGCCCCTGCGTGGCCTGACCGTGACGGTCGATGGCTACAGCATCAAGGTGAAGGACCGTATCGGCATTTCGCAGAACTTCACCGTGACGGCGGCCGATGTCATCAAGCAGCCCGCTTTGGCGGCGGTCGGCGTCGGCGGCAATATCAACTATTTCACCAACGGCTTCGATACCCGCACCAGCGGCGTGGACGTGGTCGCGACCTACCATAGCCATGCCGGCCCGGGCGATCTCAACCTGACGCTCGCCTACAATTACAACAAGTCGAAGGTCACCAAGTTCGATCCGGCGGTGATCAGCCAGCCGCAGATCATCGACGTCGCCCACCTGGCGCCCAACCATCGCGCAAACCTGGGTGCGACCTACGCGATCGGCGCTTTCACGTTCAACGCACGCGAAAATTACTACAGCTGGTGGCGCGACGAGGTGGACTATCCGGGCCAGAAGTTCGGCGCGCGCGCGACGACAGATTTCGACGTGAGCTATACGTTCAGCGAGACGGCGACGTTCACGGTCGGCGCGAACAACATCTTCAACACGCACCCGGAGAAGATCGCCCAATCCTCCTCCAATCCCATCTACGTGCTGACCAACAGCACCGCCGACGGCCAGGTCTATCCGCGCAGCGGCGGCCCCTTCGGGATCAATGGCGGGCTCTGGTATGCCCGGGTAAGGTTCAAGTTCTGAGCCCGGAAGGCTTGCTTCACCTGGGGGGCTTCGGCCCCCCCCCCATTTTATGTGGAGAGGGGCCGCAGAGATATCTTATGGCGATCGGATCACCGCGAACTTTCAGGGTATTGAGCAATGAACGGCTTCACCCACCGGCTGGCGCAGACGGAGGATCTGGAGGCTTTGCGCGGCCTGATGGGCCGCGCGATCAGCCATCTTCAGACCGGTTTCCTCTCGCCCGACCAGGTGCGCGCGAGCCACAAGGTGATGGGGCTGGATACGCAATTGGTGCGCGACCAGACCTATTTCGTGATCGAAAAGGATGGCGCACTGGCCGGCTGCGGCGGCTGGAGCTGGCGCGCAACGCTGTATGGCGGGGACGAGAGCGTGATCGCGCGCGAGCCTGCCCCGCTCGATCCGGCGACCGACGCTGCACGGATCCGCGCCATGTATACCGATCCCGCTTACGCGCGGCAGGGTGTGGGGCGGCTGATCATGGACCTGTGCGAAGGTGCGGCGCGGGCGCACGGCTTCCGCAAGGTCGAGATGATGGCGACGCTTTCGGGCGAACCGCTCTATCGCGCCTGTGGCTATAGGCCGGTTGAATATATCCAGTCCGCTGCCATTGGCGGCGTGCGCGTCCCCCTGATCCGCATGGGCAAGACGCTGGTCGAGTGAAGCAGGAATAGGCTACGGTGCGATGATGCTGGCAAAGCTGCCCGTCGCCCACCGCGCCGACTTCGGCTGGGCCGCCTACCGGTAATGGCGGGGAGATGGAGCCGGCTTCCATTCCCTTCGCCGACGCGCTGCGTGTCTGGATCCGCGTTGCTCTGCTCAGTTTCGGCGGCCCGGCCGGCCAGATCGCAACCATGCATCGTATCCTGGTCGACGAAAATAAGTGGATCGCGGAAGAGCGTTTTCTGCACGCGCTCAACTTCTGCATGCTTCTCCCGGGGCCTGAGGCGCAGCAGCTCGCCATTTATATCGGCTGGCTGCTTCACCGTATAAAAGGCGGGCTGGCGGCGGGCATTTTATTCGTCCTGCCTGGCGCGGCCGCGATGATGGCCTTGTCCTGGCTCTATGTTCTCGAGGGGCATGTCGCGCCGATCGCGGCCCTATTCTTCGGATTGAAGGCTGCGGTGGTGGCGATCGTCTTCCAGGCGGTGCATCGTATCGCACGCCGTGCGCTGACTGGCTGGCAACATTATGCGATCGCAGCGCTCGCTTTTGCCGCGCTGTTCCTGCTCCACATACCCTTTCCAGCGGTGATCGCGTGTGCAGCGCTGCTCGGCCTGGCCGGAAGCGCCAGTACAGCCGCTGCGAATAGAAAAACGAACCCGCCGGAGGCCGGCGAACAAGGTGACAGCGGGGGCGCACGCGGTTGGACGATCGTGACTTTGCTGGTCCTTTGGCTTGCGCCAGTCGCCCTGCTCCACCAGATCGGGGCTCCAGCCGGTGCGCTTGGCGAGATCGCCTCATTCTTCACACGGCTAGCGACCGTCAGCTTCGGCGGCGCCTATGCGGCGCTCAGCTGGGCTGGCCAGGTGGCGGTCAGCCATTATCACTGGCTGGCACCGCGAGAGATGCTTGACGGGCTTGGCCTGGCAGAGAGCACGCCGGGTCCCCTGATCATCGTCACCCAGCATATCGGTTTTCTCGCCGCCTACCGTAGCCCGGGCTCGCTGCCGCCCTTGCTGGCGGGCACGCTGGGTGGCCTGCTCGCGACGTGGGCGATCTTCACGCCCTGTTTCCTCTGGGTGTTTCTCGGGGCGCCTTATGTCGAACGGCTGCGGCGTAGCCCGACGCTGCGCGCGGCCTTGGGCGGCATTACCGCCGCGGTGGTGGGCGTGATCCTGAATCTCGGCCTGTGGTTTGCATTGCATTTCTGGTTCGGACAGATCGAAGACCGGCGCCTGGGCCTGCTTCATTTGCCCGCCCTCCGCTGGTTATCGCTCGACCAGCAGGCCGTGTTGCTGTCGCTTGCCGCGCTGGCTGCGGCATTCCTGTTCAGGCGCGGAACGTTCGCGATCCTCGGCGGCTGTGCCGCAGCAGGACTGGCTCTGAAGCTGCTCTGAAAGCCAATCGCCCCATGGCGCCGGCGCCATTTCGGCCCGCCCCGAACCGCGCACGAATGACGGCAGGCCGTTCGCGTCACACCGCGGGCCGACCCTGCCTTCTCTGGCGGAATCGTTGCGGATCAATGCATTGTCGGGCTGGTCCTAACCACAGGAGAGTAAGACCATGGTTCGTCTGATGATTGCCGGCACGGCCTTGATGGCCCTTGCGGGAGCCGCCGGTGCCCAGACTAGTCCGGCCGCGCCGGATACGACCGTAGCAGCCCCCGCGCCCGCACCGACCGATAGCCAACCGGGCATGGCATCCCCGCCAACTCCCACAACGGATGCGACCGCGCCGGCCCCGGCACCCGATGCCACCACTGCCAGCCCGGACGAGAGCAAAGGCAAGAAGAAGCACAAGCCGCACTGAGCCCAGCGCGGCATGAGCGGCCGCAGCCCGGTGGCCCCCGGGCTGCGGCCTTTTTTCCACGATCGCCGATCTAATATAGCGCGGCGACGGCCTCGGCCCGACCCTTCAACTCGGCCCTGAGCGCGTCGGGCGCTATAACCTCCACCGCAGCACCCAGGCCGAGCAACTGGCCCGCGGCGTAAGCCACGCTTTCGATCGGAACTTCTACGTCGCGCCAGCCATCCGCCTGCGGAGTGGCGGCGAAAATCGGTTCAGCCATGTCGGCATTGAGCGAGCCAAGCCGCGACATCGCCGCGGGCGCGACACGCAGCCGCGCCACGTCGCGACGCAGGCTCGCCTCGAACTGATCGAGCGCGTCGCGCCAGGCGGCGGCCAGATCGAAGGCCGCCGGGCGCGCGAATCCCTCGTCGAGCAAGGCCAGATCGCGCGCATATTCCAGCTTGTGAATTGCGGGACGGCCGCGCCGTAGCGCCACGAAATAATATTCACCCGCCTTGAGCACGATACCGAGCGGCTCAAGCACGCGCGGCCGGGGTCCGACCCAACTTTCGTAGGTGAGACTGAGCCGCCGGCATTCCCACACGGCGCGTGCAAGCAGGCGCAAATCCTCCCGCCTGGGTGCGGGACGGCGATGCCAGGGCACCGGATCGAAATGGAAGCGGTCGGCGACGCGCTGCGCGGCCACGCTCGATTGCGCAGGCATGGCGGCGAACAATTTGAGCCGCGCGGTGGCGGCGGTCTCGCCAAACCCGAGATCGGCGGCGGTGGCGGGCATGCTGGAGAGCAAGATCGCCTCTGCCTCCTCGCCGGTCATTCCAGTGAGGCGCGTCTGCCAGCCGTCGAGCAACGCGAAGCCGCCCGCCGCACCACGCTCGGCATAGACCGGCACGCCCGCGGCGCTCAACTCATCCATGTCGCGATAGATCGTGCGTGTCGATACTTCGAACCGCTCGGCCAAGCTGCGCGCCGCGACACGCCCATGAATCTGGAGAAGGATCAGGATCGAAAGCAGGCGGCTGGCGCGCATTTTTCTTTCATAGCCCGATAATGATGACGCATCTTGTCATATTTGCGAGCGTAATCGCGCCGTATGGATAAGCAACATGCGCTCACCCGCCGCACGCTGATCGCCGGCGGCACGCTGATCGCCGGCGGCACCCTGCTCACCACCGCGCTTGCGGTACCCGCCACCGGCGCGGTGCCGCTGCGCGATTTTTCGTTTCAGGACGGGCATTGGACGGTGCATCACCGGACGCTTCGCAAGCGGCTGGCCGGCAATACGGAGTGGTTCGAATTCACCGGAACGACCACAGCCGGGCCGCTGATGGGTGGGGAGGCCGGCTTTGAGGACAATTTCCTCGACCACCCGGCTGGCGCTTACCATGCCGCAGGACTGCGCCGGTTCGATCGCGCGACCGGCCTGTGGTCGATCTGGTGGTGGGATGGCCGCTTTTCCGAGATCGATCCGCCGGTGGTCGGCAGGTTCGAAAATGGCGTCGGGACATTCTTCGGCGACAGCGAATTGAACGGCCGGGCCGTCAGAGTCCGCTACATTTGGGACATGCCCACGCCCGCCGTACCGCGCTGGCAGCAGGCCTTTTCGCTCGATCACGGCACCAGCTGGGAGACCAATTGGTTCATGGAGTTCCGACGATGATCGATCGGCGTCTGTTCCTGGCGGGGGCCGCAGGGGCGGTGATAGCGCCCGCGGCGACGGCGGATTCGCCCCGTCTGGCAGTGTTCGAGCTGCGGCAATATACTCTGAAGGGCGGCACGCGCGAGGCCTTCACCAGCCTGTTCGCGCGGGAGTTCGTGACAACGCAGAATGACGTGGGCAGCCATGTCCGCGCCGTGTTCCGCGACCTCGATGACCCTGACCGCTTCGTCTGGATACGGGGCTTTGCGGACATGGACGCTCGCAAGGCCGCGCTGGAAGCCTTCTATTTCGGGCCGGTGTGGAAAGCGCACCGTACCGAGGCAAATGCAATGATCGTCGACAGCGACAATGTGCTGCTGCTCACGCCCGGCGTCGGCATGGTCGGGCCGCCTATGTTGGGCGGAACAGGCGTGGTGCGGATCGCGATATACCGGCTGCGCGAGGTCGATCCCGCCGCCTTCGCGGCCTTCTTCGCGGCCAGGATGCAGCCGGGGATCGAGGCGGCGCGCGCGCGGGTCGTTGCGACGCTCACCACCGAGGCTGCGGTCAACAATTTCCCGCGGCTGCCGGTACGCGAGCACGATCCGGTCTTCCTGTGGATCGCGCATTTCCCCGATGTGGCGGCCGAGCGTGCCTTCAATGCGGCATGGGCCGCGACCAGCGGCTGGCGCGACGGCATCGCCGACGCACTCCTCCCCGCTCTGATGCAAAAGCCGGAGGTGCTGCGGCTAGCGTCCACAATCCCTGTCCCGGATGCCTGAGCGCGGGTGCGCACTCCGCGCCGTCATGCTAGTGGAGCGGCATGGCGGAAGATGAAGAGCGGCCGGTGCTGCCGTGGCGGCTGGTTGTCGGGATTCTCCTTCATTTCGCGATTCCCGCCTACCTGCTGTTCCTGCTGATCGCCTTCCTGATATCGCCCGGTACAGCCATGCCGGCCGAGGCGCGCGTGCGCTGGCTGCTGCGCGAGAGCGGCATGTTCGTGGGCGGCTTCGTGCTCGCGACTTTCGCTGCAGGCTTCGTGAGCGCGCTGATCGACCTGGTCCTGCGCCGGTTGCGGCGGCGCACGCAGGCGCGCGATCCAGATCGATCTGCGATCGCGTCGCGACAACGCAGCCGGAAAGCGCTCGCCCGGATCGCGGCGGCCGATTGGGGCAAGGCGCATGCGCAGGTCGCTGCTGCCGTCGAACGGCTGGGGCGCGACCCATGGGATCATTGCGATGCCGCCGGCCAGCGTCTCTCGATGGACCTGATGGAGGCGGCCAATGCCTTCGTTCCCGCGCTCGACAGCGCGCGTGGCTCCAAGCGCGCCGAGCTGGCCGATCTGGCCGCGGCGGCACTCGGCCGGATCGCGGACGCACTGGAACAGCAGGCGGCCGATAAAAGCCGGCTCGACGAAGGCGATGCGCGCACGATCGCGCGCATGATCGACCTCCGTTATGGTGATAATGATCGTCCGGTTTCGCTGGACCCGCCAAAAGAGCGAGAGTAAATCGAGTCGCAGTAAGACCCATTGCACGACATGCGGGGGCATGCCGGTTTGGCCCGGGTCTTCAGAAGGACCTTATGCTCACCACCAACATTGTTGTTCTTGGCGGCTCCGCTGCCACGGTTCTGCTCGTCTTCACGCTTTTCATGGCGTCGCGCTGCGTTCGCTATGTCGGCAACAACCGCGTCGCGATCGTCGAGAAGCTATGGAGCCGCAATGGCTCCATCACCAGCGGCCTGATCGCGCTTGGCGGCGAGGCGGGCTACCAGCCCGACGTGCTGCGCGGCGGCTATCATTTCTTCTTCCCGTTCCAGTTCCGGGTCCATGCCCAGCCGCTCGTCACGATTCCGCAGGGGCAGATCGGCTATATCTTCGCACGCGACGGCGCGCCTTTGGGCCCGACCCAGACGCTCGCGAGCAATGCTAAGACCGCCGACTTCCTCGACGTCCGCAATTTCCTGACGCTGGGCGGCCAGAAGGGTCCGCAGCGCACGATCCTGCGCGAGGGCACCTACGCCATCAACCTCGCCCAGTTCGTGATCATCACGCGCGAGCATATCTATGGCGTGATGCTGGAGGCGAACGATGCGTCCTTGTTCGGCGAGATGCAGAATGTGATCGCCGAACGCAGCGGTTTCGACGCGGTCGTAATCAAGGACAATCAGGACATGCTCGGCATCGTAACCGTGCATGACGGACCGGCCTTGACCGCCGATCAGATCATCGCGCCCGAAGTCGGCACCGACCAGTCAGACGATCGCTGCTTCCACAACAGCTTCCAGGATCCGGAGAAATTCATCGCGGCCGGCGGTCGTCGCGGCCGTCAGCTCCAAGTGCTGGTCGAGGGCAGCTATTTCATCAACCGGCTGTTCGCCACGGTGGAAATGGTCGCCAAGACGGTGATCGAGGTCGGCCATGTCGGCGTCGTCATCAGCTATACCGGCGAAAGCGGTGCGGACATTTCGGGTGTAGATTACCGCCATGGCGAACTGGTCGATCGCGGCACGCGCGGCGTGTGGAACGAGCCTTTGCTGCCCGGCAAATATGCGTTCAACACTTATGCCGGCAAGATCCTGACGGTGCCGACTACCAACTTCATCCTGAAGTGGGAAAGCGACGTCACCGGCCAGCATAAGCTGGACGAGAATCTGTCCGAAGTGTCGCTGATCACCAAGGACGCGTTCGAGCCGACCTTGCCGCTCTCGGTGGTGGTCCATATCGACTATCGCAAGGCGCCCTTGGTCGTGCAGCGCTTTGGCGACATCAAGAAACTGGTCGAACAGACGCTCGATCCGATGGTCTCGGCCTATTTCAAGAATGTCGCGCAGCGGAAGACGTTGATCGAGCTGCTGCAGGAACGCAGCGACATCCAGATGCAGGCGGGCGACGAAATGCGCGCCAAGTTCAGCGCGTACAATCTGGAACTGCAGGAGGTGCTGATTGGCACGCCGCGCGCGGCCGAGGGTAATGACCAGATCGAGCAGGTGCTAACGCAGCTTCGCCAGCGCCAGGTCGCCGAGGAGCGTGTCGCCACCTACGAGAAGCAGAAGCGGGCGGCGGAAAGTGAGAAGACGCTGCGCGAGGCGGAAGCCCGCGCGCAGCAGCAGACCTCGATCACCGAGTCCGAACTTTCGATCACGGTGCAGGAGAACCAGGGCAAGGCGGCGCTGAAACGCGCGACCCAGGATGCCGAGCAGACCCGCACGCTCGCCAAGGCCGAGGCGGACCGCATCAGGATCGTCGGCGAGGGCGAAGCCGCCAAGATGATCGCGATCGCATCGGCCGATGCCGAGCGGATCACCAAGACCGGCCTCGCCACCGCCGAGACGATCGAGAAGCAGGCGGCCGCATCGGGCGGCGCGCAATATCAGCTCACCCGCCAGGTGGTGGAACGGCTGGCGGAGGCGCTTGAGCGGTCAGGCGTCGACATCGTACCGCGTGTGCAGATCAGCGCGGGCGGCAACAATGACGGCGGCGGCGAAGGCGGCGGGCTGGTCCAGGCCTTGATGGGCCTGCTGCTCTCCGAAAAGGGCACGGCCCTGCTCGGCGGGCCTGAGACGGTGACCGATCGCAAGCCGGCCCGCGCCAGGCCCAAGGCCAATGGCGAGCAAATCGCGGCGGAATAGGCTGCAGCTCCAAACCAGAATGCACTCGCGCCCGCGCCGTTCCGACGGCGCGGGCGTTCTGGTTTCAGCGCAGCGCTTGACTATATATACATTATCGTGAATATACACGTTCATGCAATCTGAACTGTTCGAGACACTTGCCGATCCGACCCGCCGCCGTATCGTGGAAACGCTGCGCGGCGGCGAGCGGCAGGTGAACGACATCGTGCTGCGGGCGGGCATCCATCAATCGGGCGTGTCGCGCCATCTGCGCATCCTGCACGAGACCGGCTTCGTGTCGGTTCGGCCCGAAGGCCAGCGCCGCTTCTACGCGCTCAGGGCAGAGCCCTTTCGAGAGATGGAAAGCTGGCTGGCCGGCTATCACCAGCTGTGGGCGGCGCGGCTCGACCGCTTCGGGGCGGCGCTCGCACACCAGAAATCCGCCAAGACCCGGAAGGAACCTGGACAATGACCGACCTTTGCAATTTGGACGGGGGCGAGACGCCTTTGGCCCCGGTCGTGTTCGAGCGGACCTACAATGCCTCGATCGAGGAATTATGGGCGCTTTGGACCACGAAGGACGGCTTCGAATCCTGGTGGGGCCCGGAGGGCTTCCGCGTCGAGGTCCGCAGGATCGAGCCGCGATCCGGCGGCGCGCTTCATTACGACATGATCGCGGACGCGCCGGAGGCGATCGCGGCGATGAAGCAGATGGGCCAGCCGCTCAGCCACGACACCAAGGGTTGGTATGACGAATTCGTGGCCCACACGCGGCTGACGCTGAAACATCTCATCGATTTCGTCGTGGGCGCCGAACCCTATGAGAGCCTGATCGAGGTGGATTTCGAACCACTCGGCGACCTTGCGCGGATGGTGGTCACCGCACATCCACACCGCGACGGCCATTGGACCCGGATGGCGGTGGAAGGCTTCCGCAGCCAGCTCACCAAGCTCGACCGGCGCTATAGCGCGGGGTGAAAGCCGCGCTAAACAAGCGCATGGCAGAAGACACGCTCAACCTGACCGGTTTCTGGAAGGGCGTGTTCAGCTATCCGCATTCGCTGCCGCCCAACCAGTTCGATGCCGAACTGCGCGAGCATGCGGGTCTGATCACCGGCGAGACGAGCGAGCATGGCCGCAGCGGCCAGACGCTGCACGGGATGATCGAGGGCCAGCGTCACGGTTTAGAGGTCGGTTTCTCCAAGCTCTATGACGCGATGCGGCGCGCCACCACGCCGGTTCATTATTCGGGCATCCTGAGCGGAGACGGTACCGAAATCTCCGGCACCTGGACCATCCCCGGCAATTGGTCGGGCACATTCCTGATGGTCCGCGCCAAGCCGAAAGCAATCGCTGTCGAGCGCAAAGTTGCCGAGACGGTGCGCTGAACCAAGCCAGCGCGGCAGTCAGCAGACCGCGTCGATCAAGGACTCGTCCGCCGGAATCTGGCCGTCGAGCATCAGCATGGCGAGCCCATGGACCAAGGCCCAAGCCTCGACCGCGGCGGTGCGCGTCTCGCGGCTCTCGGGATCGCTGCCCATTTGCGCGGCGACGTTGGCGAGCAGGAAGTTCATCGCCTCGGGCCGTTCTTCACGCTGCACCCGATACGCAGCGATCAACGGCGAAGTGAAGATCAGCCGGTACAGCGCGGGATTGGCGAGCGCGAAGCGGACGTAGGCGCGCCCCGTCGCGGCGAAGCCTTCCTCGCCTCCGCCCGCGGCCGCGGCCGCTTCATGCTGGCCTGCGCCGAGCCGCTTCAGCCCGTCTTCCGCCAATGCGGTCATCAGCGATTCCTTGTCGGGAAAGTGGCGATAGACCGAGGGCGCGCTGACCCCGACACGACGCGCGAGTTCGCGCAGCGAGAGCGAATCGGCCCCCGCCGATTCCCCCAGCATCGTCAGCCCCTCGGTGATCAACGCCGCGCGCAAATCCCCATGATGATAGGGCTTTTTGCCAATGTTGACACTGTTAGCATTTCTCGCCATGCTTACATCGTAAACATTGGAGGCAGATATGGGAAGCCAGGTTGAAGCATTGATCCGGCAGGCGGTGACCAAGGGCATCGAAACGGTCGCGTCAGTAAGCCGCGCAGTAAATCCGGGGGCCGCCGACCACCCCTTCCTGCACGGCATCCACACGCCGATGACGCAGGAGCTGGAGATCACGGATCTGCCGGTGAGCGGCACGATCCCGACCGCGCTCGACGGTCACTACCTGCGGATCGGGCCCAATCCGGTGAACCCCGATCCCTCCGGCTATCACTGGTTCATCGGCGACGGCATGGTCCACGGGCTGTGCATCAGCCAGGGCCGCGCGCGCTGGTACAAGAATCGCTGGATTCGCTCGACTGCCGTCGCCCAGGCTTTGGGCGAAGCGCCGGCACCGGGCCCGCGCCACAGCTTCGATACGGTCAACACCAATGTCGTGGCCATAAGCGGGCGCACCTTCGCGCTGGTCGAGGCGGGTTCCTATCCGGTCGAACTCACCGACGATCTGGAGGGTCAGGCTTACAATCCGTTCGACGCCACGCTCGAAGGCTCCTTCACGGCACACCCTCATCTGGACCCGCTGACCGGCGAGAATCACGCAATCTGTTACGAAGGCAAGGATCCCGGCGTGATCCGGCATGTCGTTATCGACCGGCACGGAAAGGTGACGCGCGAATTGCCGATCCCTGTCCAGCACGGGCCGATGATCCACGATTGCGCGATCACCGGCCGCTTCGCGATCATTCTCGACCTTCCCGTCACCTTCTCGATGAAGGCGATGCTGGGCGGGCAGCGTTTCCCGTACCGCTGGAACCCCGAGCATCAGGCGCGGATCGGCCTGTTGCCGCGCGAAGGCGGCGCCGGGGATGTGATCTGGTGCGACGTGCCGGCGGCCTTCGCCTTCCATGTCGCCAATGCCTATGACGGGCCGGACGGAAAGGTCGTGCTGGACCTGTGCGTCTATGACAGCATGTTCGCGGAACGGCACGGCGGCCCCGATGCGCGCTCGCGCGGGCTACAGCGCTGGACGATCGATCCGTCGACCCGCGCCGTCACCATCCGTACGATCGACGCCGCTCCCCAGGAATTCCCCCGCCCCGACGAACGTTTCTTCGGCCAGCCCTATCGTTATGCTTATTGCATGGCGCTGCCCGACCAGCCCGAGGCTGGCTTCTATTTCGAGACCAAGCTCTACAAGCACGATGTTCAGACGCGCGCGCGCGAGGTGCATGAGTTCGGCGCGGGCCGCCATCCGGGCGAGTTCGTGTTCGTCCCGGCGCATGCGGACGCGGCAGAAGGGGAAGGCTGGTTGATTGGCCTGGTGATCGATCTGCCGCACGAGACCACCGACCTGGTGATCATCGACGCGATGAATTTCGAAAGCGAGCCCGTAGCCTCGATCCGCATCCCGCACCGTGTTCCGCCGGGCTTCCACGGCAATTGGATTGCGGCGGGACAAGCCGAATGAACACGACCGCGGCAGAGGGGAGCGCGATGGGCAAGATCATGGCCTGGCTGCGCGACAACTGGCTGCGTGTGAGCCTCGACGTCGCGGTCAATTTCGCCGCGCCGGTGCTGATCTTCAACTGGAAACAGCCGCTTTTGGGTGAGACGCGCGCGCTGCTTGTTTCAACCGCCCCACCCTTGCTGTGGGGCGCCGGCAGCTTCGTGAAAGAGCGCAAGGTCGATGCCTTGTCCGTGATAGCGCTGGTCGGCATCGCGCTGTCGCTCCTGATGTTCGTCAGCGGCGGATCGGCGCAGTTGATCGCGCTCAAGGAGAAGATGATCACGCTCCTCTTCGGCATCCTATTCCTAGGCTCGGCACTGATCGGAAAGCCGCTCATTTACCCGCTCGCACGTGCGACCATGGCGCGGCAGTCGAGGGCGGCAGCCGAGAGCTTCGAAGCACGCCGGGACACGGTCGGCCAGCGTCATACGATAATGGTAATGACCTGGGTTTGGGGACTGGGCCTGCTCGCCGACGCGCTGCTTTCGATCCTGCTGGTCTACAAATCGTCGATGAGCCTCTACCTGATCGTCTCGCCGATACTGGGCTATGTCACCTTCGGCGGGCTGGCTGCCTGGACCTTCCTCTATCGCCGCCACCGGATGAAGAAGATCACCGCCGGGGCCGACTAACAGGCGGGCAAATCACTAGCGGTGGAGCGGCCCCGCCCCTTCTAGGCCACGGCCGGAATGCGCGGCTTCACATAACGTTTTCGCTTGGTCTCCTCTTCTGTCGATTTGGCGCGCGCGTTTAACAGATCGCGCCGGGCGAGAATGCCGACAAGCTTGCCGCTGGCCGGATCGACCACAGGCAGGCGGCCGATTTCTTCCGCAATCATCAGCTCGGCGGCCTGGATGGCTGGCATATCCGGGGTGGCGACCGCGAGGCTCTTGTCGGAAACGCGGTCGTGCAGTGTTTCGTCCTCGTCGGGCGCGACCGTGCGCCAGCGCAGCGCATCTTCGCGTGAGACCAGGCCTACCGGACGGCCGCTGTCGTCCACCACCGGATAGGAACGGTGACGCGCACCCTGCTCGAAGAAAATGAGGGCGTCACCGGTGCGCATCGATGCCGGGAGCGTGGCGGGATCCTTGGCCATCACCTCGCTTGTGCGCACCAGGGCGAGCGGATCCACCCCATATTCGTGCGAAAGATGCCGCCCACGCCGCGCGACCTTTTCGGTCAGGATCGATCGGCGCAGCACCAAGACTGCAAGCGCATAGCCCGCCACCGCCGCGGCGGCGGTGGCGGGAAGCGCGTCCAGCCTGCCAGTCAGTTCGACCGCGAACACCGCGCCCGTTAGTGGCGCACGCATGCCCGCGCTCATCATCGCCGCCATGCCGGCGAGCGCCCAGAAGCCCGAGCCGCCCGGCAGCCACAGGCCGATCACCCCGCCGAGCGCGCCGCCGATGGAGAGGAGGGGTGCAAGTATGCCGCCCGACGTGCCCGAGGACAAAGCCGCGAGCCACACGACCGTCTTGACCACGAGCAGCAGCAAGATCGCCTTCAAGGCCCAATGGCCGTCGAGCAATGCCTGGATATTCCCATAGCCCGCGCCGAGCACACGCGGATCGATCAGACCACCGAGGCCTACTATGATCGCGGCAAGTGCGGGCCACCACATCCAGTGGATGGGCAGGCGGTGGAACCCATCCTCAAGCCGATACAAAGCTGCCGACAGCAGGGAGGCTATGACACCGGAGGCGAGGCCGACGATTGCTGCTACCGGCAGAAGCCAGGGATATGCCGGCACCGCGCCGGCAAAGGGGAAGAGCGGACCGGTGCCGATGAGGAGAGGACGCCAGGCGCTGGCGGTAAGTGCGCCCGCTACCACAGGCACGAAACTGCGCGGCTTCCATTCGAACAGCATCACCTCGATCGCGAGCAGCATCGCCGCCACCGGTGTTCCAAAAATGGCGGTCATGCCTGCCGCGGCACCCGCGACAAGCAAGGTCTTGCGCTCGGCGCCGCTCAGATTGAAGCATTGGGCGGAGAGCGATCCGATCGCCCCACCGGTCATGATGATCGGGCCTTCCGCGCCGAACGGCCCGCCCGAGCCGATCGAGACGGCGGAAGACAGCGGCTTCAGGAGTGCGACCTTGAGCGAAAGCCGGCTCTGTCCGTAGAGGATGGCCTCGATCGCCTCGGGAATGCCGTGGCCGCGTATCTTCGGCGAACCGAAGCGCACCATCAAACCGATCAGCAGACTGCCAATGATGGGAATCAGAAGCGTGCCAATCCCGCCGGCTGCCTCAGTGATCGAGGCGGAGTTGGCGGAGAGGCGACCATACCAGGCGAGATTGGTGACGAGCGCGATCAGCTTGAGCAGCAGCCAGGCCGCACCCGCGCTGCCCGTGCCCACCACCAAGGCGAGCCCGGCAAGCAATATCATTCGACGATCGGCGCTATGGTCAGCGAGACGCGGCTGGCGCGTGACGAACGCGCCCATCGGATGGGGTTGGGCCATGATTTCCTTCTGGAGGCATCCAGTATATATCGTATCACGATATAAATCGCAACCAGAAGGCAGGTTGGCTCGCTTCTTCACCGGCCAACGCCATGCCAAAAAAGAGCGGACGCCGATCGGCGTTTCGTCCGATGTCGATTGCCGTTGGGCGAAAGCCGTGCGGAAAGCGATCACGATCAATCGCCCGACGGGCTCCTGCCAAAGGGTCGGCGCCCAGGTCGCAAAGAGCCGCTACCGGACGCAAGCGAGTAACTTACCGGCTTTTTGAACCGTTCCGTCTTCTGTAGGCCACCTACTCTCAGCCGTTAAGTATCTGCTAAGGTTGGATTGTGTTAAGGGCCGTTACCCTGCGATAAAAGCGATGTACCGCGGCGCTGCACCGGAAGAGCCGCGTGAGAGGATCAAGCGTGGCCAGTATCAATGCCGACCAGGAATCGGAGATTTCGTTCATCTCGGGCGTAACCGCACAGGGTACGATCGCGGCTAAAAGCTTCTGGACATGGGCTGACAATGATCCGGCCACCTATAACAGTCTGAGTTATGAGGCCAAATGGGGCGAAACCCGCGCGGGTACGGCTGGCGCGCTGACGGTGGCCTTCAGCCCCGATTCCAATTGGACCGACACGGAGAAAGCGGCCTTCATCGCGGCGATGCATCTATGGTCGGCCGAGACCAACATCACCTTCAACCTAATCAGCGACGTCGCGACCGCCGACATGGTGATCGCGCGCACCACCGATGGTTCGGCGCAAGGCGGCATCACGCTTCTCGACACGGGCGATATCGGATCCAGCCAATTGGGCCACGCCGAAAACGGATCGGTCACGATCGACACGTCGGTCGGCGGCTTCGGCCCGATCGGATCCGCCTTCTCGGTCGCGGGCGGCTATCCATGGCAAACCATCCTGCATGAACTCGGCCACGCTATCGGACTGGGCCATGCGGGCGCCTATAATGACGGCACGATAAAGAGCTCGCCCCAGCTCACATCCTACGACAATACGGCTTACTCCCTGATGTCCTACAATCAGGCGCCGCATTATAGCGGCGCCTTCATCTGGGGCACTTCAGGTGGCTATGCGCGCTCACCGGTGACGCCGATGATGCTCGATATCCTGGCCGCCGACCGGATATACGGGACGCCAGTGGGTGGGCCGCTGTCGGGCGGTCAGGTGTTCGGTTTCCACACTAACATCAAGACCGACATCGCCCAATTCTTCGACTTCACGATCAACACCAAGCCGGTCATCACGCTCTACGATTCCGGGCTGAACAACACGCTCGACCTCTCAGGCTTCGCGATTGGAAGCACGGTCGATCTTCATCAGGGGGCGTTCAGCAGCGTAGCGGGGTTAGTCGGCAATATCGGCATCGCGTTCGGCACCCGGATCGATACGCTGGCGGGCGGCAGTGCGGGTGACCAGGTCACCGGCAATGACGACGGTGACGTGCTGATGGGCGGCGGCAGCAGCGATACGATCACTGGTGGTGCTGGCAATGACCATATCTATGGCAACATGCTGTCGAGCACGCAGGGCGCGACCGACGGCGCGGACGTGATCGATACCGGCGGCGGCAGCGATTATGTCAACGGCAATGCCGGAAACGACATAATCACCGCGCTATCGGGATCGAACAGGCTCTATGGCGGACAGGGCAATGATACGATTCACGTTGCCGGCAACGGCACCAACCATCTGAACGGCAATCTTGGCGACGACACGCTGATCGTCGATGGCGGCACCAACGATATTCACGGCGGCCAGGGCAACGACACGATCCAGGCAGCGGGCGGCACCAACCAGAGCTTCGGCGAAGTCGGCGACGACGTGATCTGGGGCGGAGCCGGCTTCGACCAGATGACTGGCGGGGCGGGCAACGACCTATTCGTCCTGAGCGGCACGGCAAACAGCAACCCCGCCACCTGGGACGAAATCGTCGATTTCGCGCGCGGCTCCGACAAACTGCACGTGGACGCAAATGGCGGCCTGCCTCAGGTTCTGCATGCGGCCACGAGCTTCGATAACGAGGCCGGCGCGGCGGCATATGCCCAGACCGCGTTCGGCGGCTCGACCGGAGAGGCCGCGGCGCTGCAGGTCGGCAGCGACACCTTCCTGTTCTATACGATCAGCGCGGGCTTCGATGCGGTGGTGAAACTGGACGGGATCAATGCGGGCCTGATCGACCAGAGCGATTTCGTCACGGGGACGTCGCACCTCTAGAGCGGAGCGAGCGGCCGCCATCCGGCCACCCCGCCGTTACAGCACCTATAAAGCCGCCCGTCATGTTGCAGTCAGGCAACGCTTCTTTTACGCAACGCGACTCCATCACATCGATGCAAGACCCATTTTCACAAGCGGCCTGAATGACCCGCAAGGCGCCGCCAGGTGGCGCCATGAGACACAAGGGGTCTTTCATGAGCAAGAATATTAGGCAGCATTTGCTCGCCTCCACGATCGCCGGCGCATCTGCATGCCTGGTGGTCGCGATGCCCGCCGCTGCGCAGAATGCGCCGGCGGTTCCGGCCGTGCCCGCTCCGGCGACGCAGCCGGCGGAGGATACCACAAAGGAGATCGTGGTCACCGGTACGTTGTTCCGGTCGAGCGCGGACAATATCGCCTCGCCGGTCACGGTGCTGACCTCGGACGACATCGCCAAGCGCGGCATCACCACGGTGCAGGGCGCGATCCAGACTTTGGCCTCGAACAACGGCCCGGCTTTGACCAACAGCTTCACCGCCAATGGCGCGTTCGCGGGTGGCGCGTCCGCTGTCTCGCTGCGCGGCATGTCTACCAATTCGACCCTGGTGCTGTTCGATGGTCTGCGCGCGGCTTATTATCCGCTCGCCGACGATGGTGCCCGCAACTTCGTCGATCTCAACACCATCCCCGACGAGATTGTCGACCGGGTCGACGTGCTCAAGGACGGTGCCTCATCGACCTATGGCGCGGACGCGGTCGCGGGTGTGGTCAACATCATCACCAAGAAGCAGATCACCGGCATCAGCGGCATGGCCGAGGGCGGCGTCGCCCAGCGCGGCTATGGCGGCAACCAGCG